>Ga0268256_1000340_pt1 | contig 45572 bp, 43 predicted proteins | sample AgamicAtAmrz_FD_200247 | JGI IMG/M metagenome (GOLD analysis project Ga0268256, IMG submission 200247) | Agave microbial communities from Guanajuato, Mexico - At.Am.rz (v2) (version 3) | ecosystem: Host-associated > Plants > Roots > Rhizosphere | place: Guanajato, Mexico | collected 2012-06-07 | reverse complement strand
GTCGTGCGGGTGGTATCCAACCAGCCGGTGCGCGAGCCCTACCTGAACTTCATCGTCGAGCTGAAACGCCCCGGCGGGCAATTGCTGCGCGAGTACACGGTGCTGCTCGATCCGCCGTCTTCCTCCGCCTACAGCAGCCAGGCCACGCCGGTGGGCGACCAGCAGTTCACTTCCTACGCGCCGCCACGCCGCACGCCGATCGCCAGCCGTGGCGAGCGTTACCGGGTGGCCAGTGGCGAGAGCCTGTGGACCATCGCCTCCAAACTGCGGGTCGATGGCGACCAGTCGTCGCTGCAGGACCTGATGCTCGATATCCATGCACTCAATCCTGATGCGTTCAGCAACGGCGACATCCATCGTCTGCGCGCTGGCGCTTCGCTGTTGCTACCCGACCACGCGCGGATGCCCGAGGCAGCGCCTGCCCAGCCTGCCGACTCGGCCACCCCGGAGCGTCCGGCCGCGCCGGCGGAAATCATCCCCGACACCGCGCCCCAGCAGCCTGCCGAACCACAGGTGGAGGTGCTGGCGCAGATCCGCCGGGTCGAGGAAGAGGTCGCCAACCGCACTGCCGAGAACCTGCAGCTGCAGCAGGACCTGCTGACCGTGCAGAACCAGTTGAAGGACATGATGACGCGTATGGAAGCGCGGGATCAGCAGATCGCCCAGTTGCTCGAGCAACTGGCCCAGCGCCCGGTCGCCGCGCCGGTCGCGCCCGCTGAGCCGGCGCCGCAAGCTGCCGCACCAGGTGCTGCTGCAGCGCAGCCCGCTCCTGCGCCGGCCACGGTAGCGGTGCAGCCGGCACAGGCCGAGGGCTTCTGGAACCTGTGGAACATCCTGCTGGCCGCCGTGGTGGGGTTGCTTGCATTGCTGCTGGTGCTTTTCAAGCGCAGGCGCAAACCTGATCCAGAGGCTATCGCCGAGCCTGTGGTCGTCGTACCGCCCGCAGTGCAGGCGCCGGTGGCCGCGCCCGTCGAACCGATTATTGCGTCGCGCGCGGTCGAAGCGGACGTGCCGCCGCCGGTGCGCGCGCCGGTCACCCCGCGTGCCGACACCAGCTCCACCGATCCGCTGGATGCCGCCAACATCTACCTGGCCTATGGCCGCCTGGGCGAGGCGGTCTCCGTGCTGCGCCAGGCGTCGCTGGCCAACCCGCAGCGTCTGGATATCGGCTTCCGCCTGCTCGAGGTGCTGGCGCAGAAGGGCAATACCGCGGCCTTTGCCGAAGAGGAAATGCGCCTGCGCCAGGCCGGTTTCGAGGCTGCCCGTATCGACGCGCTCAAGGCCGGTTACCCGGGGCTATTCGCCCAGCCCGCCGATGAGCTGGAGCCGCTCGAATCCCTGGGCCCGCTGGAAGACCTGACCCTGGACCTGGATGAGACGCCGGCACCTGCGCCCCAGCAGAAGCCCCAGGATGACGACTTCCCGCTCAATCTCGACGACCTGTCGCTGGACGCCGACTGGGATCTGGTCAACCCCTTCGAAAACGCCTCGCGCAAGAAGCGTCCCGGCGTCGAGGCCGACGCGCCGGCGGTACCCGGGGAGACGCCGGAGGATATCTTCGGCCATGACGTCAACAGCCCCTTCGCCGGCACCATGCTGGTCGAGGAGCAAGGCCCGCAGGATGAGTGGCTGGAGCTGGACGAGCTGCCTGGGGATTCGGCCGACGATGCCGACCGTTTCGTCACCAACCACCAGAACCTCACCAAGCTCAACCTGGCGATGGCCTATATCGAACAGGATGACCTGGAAGCCGCCTGCGACATCCTCAACGAGGTGATCAACGAAGGCGACGAGGAGGAGAAACAGGAAGCCCGCGAGCTGCTCGCACGTATTGCGTAGAGGCGTCGACCTCGCGCGAAGCGATTGTGATCTTGCCGCGATGACGGCATTTCCCCCACCATTCGCCGCGGGTCGCGGCTCCCACCATGATCGCGAGCAGCCCACCGCCCCTGTAGGAGCGCCGACCCGGCGCGAAGCGACTGCGGCCTCGCTGCGGAACTGGCGTTGCAAGCACCATTCGCCGCAGGTCGCGGCTCCTACGCGATCGCGTGCAACCCAACACTCGTGTAGGAGCGCCGACCCGGCGCGAAGCGATTTCAGCTCCGACGCGATTACGGCGTTCGCGTCCACCATCCAGCTCGCGCATGGTGATGTTCTTCGGCGCTAAGATGGCCGTCTTAGCTGCGGAGACGATTGATGACACCTGACAAAGCGGAAGTAACCATCACCTACTGCACCCAGTGCCAATGGCTGCTTCGCGCTGCCTGGCTGGCTCAGGAGCTGCTTTCCACTTTCGCCGATGACCTGGCCAGGGTCAGCCTGGAGCCGGCCACCGGCGGTACGTTCCGCATTCAGTGCAACGGCGTTGAGATCTGGGAGCGCAAGGCTGACGGTGGTTTCCCCGAGGCCAAGGTGCTCAAGCAGCGGGTGCGCGATCAGATCGATCCGGCCCGCGACCTGGGCCATAACGATCGCCTGGCTGGTAGCTGAAACCGACAAGCCCGTCAGGCCAGGCGTGCGCCGTTGGGCAATGGCTTGTCGAAGCTGGCCAGCACCACCTTGCCGTCGCTGTCATAAACACCCGTGACCAGTACGTCGGAACGCACTCCGGCAACACGCTTGGGTGCGAAATTGCACACGCACAGCACCTGGCGCCCCACCAGCTCGTCGGCGCGGTAATGGGCGGTCAGCTGTGCGCTGGAGGTGCGGATGCCCAATTCGCCGAGGTCGACCTGCAGCACATAGGCAGGCTTGGTTGCTTTGGCGTTGGGCGCCGCGCTGATAACGGTGCCGACGCGTAGCTCGACGCGCTCGAAGTCCTGCCACTCGATGATCTGCATGATGCGCTCCTGTTTTGATCGCACTTTAGCGTGCTGGCTCGGGAGGCGCTGTCGCGGGACTGGCGTTAATCGTCGCCAGAGTGGCGTTCACGCAGCGCCCGGGGCGTTTCGCCGAATTGCCGGGAGAGGGCGGCGGTGAAGGCGCTCTGCGAGGTGTAGCCGACCCGGGCGGCGATCTCGCCGACGCTCAGGCGGCTGTTGTGCAGCAGCTGACGGCCCAGACGCAGGCGTTTGTCGCGCACGTAGGCCATGGGCGTGAGCCCGGTTTCTTCGACGAAGCGGTGGTGGAAGCGCGCCGCGGAAAGCCCGGCGAGGCGCGCCAGGTCCGCCACCTGGATGGGGTGGGCCGCATGCCGCTCGATATAGGCGTTCAGCATGCTCAGCGGCAGGCCCAGAGTGGGACGGGGGGCCGCTTGTGCGTTGAGGCTGGCCAGCAGCAGGATGGAGCCCTGGCGGGCGATCAGCGGGTCGTTGAACGCGCTGGCGGCCAGCCAGTTGACCAGTCCGCTCTGGTTGGCCGACAGTTCGACCCTGAGCGGCGCCTCCAGCAGCCGGCGGCTAGCGTCGGCATGGTCACCCAGGTTCCGCTCCAGCCAGTCGCCGGCCGGCACGTCGAGCACCAGGCATTCGCTGCCGTTGCGGCTTTCGCAGGCGTGGCGGGCGCCGGCCGGCACCACCGCCAGGCTTTGCCGGCTGACGTGGCTCCCCAGGCCCGCCACCTCGAACTGCAGGTGGCCGCTCAGGCCGAACACCAGCTGGGCGTGGTCATGCTCGTGGCAGACGATCTCCTGGTGGTAGTGGCGTACAGACAAGAGCGCTGACATGGCGAGTTCCTCGAGCAGTGACGCCAGTTTACGCCTTGGATGGCTCTTTGCACGCACGGGCACCTCAGTGGGTGGCCAGAGTAAGCTCGTCATCGAATTGCCATGGCCCGTTCACAATCATTTCACCGCCTTCGCGCATGCTCGGCCAAAATCTGCCGGAGACCGCCCGATGAGCATCGAACCCCTGGTAAGGCCGAGCCGCAAGCAGCGTGTACGCACACTGTGGATCTCCGACGTGCACCTGGGCACGCGCGACAGCCAGGCCGAACACCTGGCGGCGTTTCTCAAGCGCTACCAGGCCGAGCGGATCTACCTGGTGGGCGACATCATCGATGGCTGGAAGCTGCGCGGCGGCATCTACTGGCCCCAGGCACACACCAACGTGATCCGCCGTCTGCTGACCATGAGCAAGCGCGGGACCGAAGTGATCTACATCACCGGTAACCACGACGAATTCCTGCGCCGTTATTCGAAGCTGCTGCTGGGCAATATCCAGCTGGTCGACGAAGCCGAGCACGTGACCGCCGATGGCCGCAGGTTGCTGGTGATCCATGGCGACCAGTTCGACGTGATCACCCGCTACCACCGCTGGCTGGCCTTTCTGGGCGACTCGGCCTACACCGTGACCCTGGTGCTCAACCGCTGGCTCAACCACTGGCGGCGCCGTTACGGCTATGGCTACTGGTCGCTGTCGGCCTACCTCAAGCACAAGGTGAAGACGGCGGTGAACTTCATCAGCGACTTCGAGGAAGCCATCACCCACGAGTGCGCGCGCCGGGGGTTCAATGGCGTGGTCTGCGGGCATATCCACCACGCCGAAATCCGTAAGCTGGGCGAGGTCGAATACCTCAACTGCGGCGACTGGGTCGAGTCCTGCACGGCGCTGATCGAGCACCCGGACGGGCGCATCGAACTCTACCGGCTGGCCGAGGAACAGCAGCGGCTGGCGCAGCTGCAGGCCGCCAAGGTGGCGGTCATCGAGCCGGCGGCGTGAGGCTGCTGATCGTCAGCGACGCCTGGGCGCCGCAGGTCAACGGTGTGGTCACCAGCCTGCAGGCGCTGGTCGGTGAGCTGCGCGCCATGGGGCATCAGGTCGAGGTGCTGTCGCCGCAGACCTTCCGCTGCATACCCTGTCCGGGCTATGGGGAAATTCCCCTGGCGTGGAACCTGTGGCGCGTCGGCCCGGCCATCGAAGCCTTCGCCCCCGACGGTGTGCACATGGCCACCGAAGGGCCGCTGGGTTGGGCCGCCAGGCGCTGGCTGCTGCGTCGCGGCCTGGCGTTTTCCAGTGCGGTGCACACGCGCTTTCCCGAGTACCTGAAGGCGCGCTGCGCTTGGGTCGGGCTGGGCGTGGGCTATGCCTGCCTGCGGCTGTTCCATCGGCACAGCCAGGCGGTGCTGGTCAGTACCGAGCGGTTGCGCGCAGGGCTTGCCCAGCGTGGATTGAGGCGCCTGATGCTATGGCGCAAAGGAGTGGATACGAGGCTGTTCACGCCAGGACAAACCGTTGCCGTGCCGGTTAGTGCGGTGTTTCTCTATGTCGGGCGCCTTGCGCCGGAGAAGAACCTGCAGGCGTTTCTCGATCTGCAGTTGCCCGGTGAGAAATGGGTGGTCGGCGACGGCCCGCAGCGGCAGGTGCTGGAGCAGGCTTATCCGCAGGTGAAGTTCTTCGGCTACCAGCAGGGTGAGGCGCTCGTCGATTTCTACCGGCGCGCCAGTGTGCTGGTGTTTCCATCGCTCACCGACACCTACGGCCTGGTGATGCTCGAAGCCCAGGCCTGCGGCACGCCGGTGGCAGCCTTTACCGTGGCCGGGCCCCTGGATGTGGTGGTGCCGGGCGTTACCGGCGTGCTGGCCGAGGATCTGCGCGATGCCTGCCTGGCCGCGCTGGAACTCGATCGCACGCGCTGTGCCGGGGAGGCCGCAAGGCAGTCGTGGCGGGCTTCGGCGGTGGAGTTTATCGCCAGCCAGCCGCTGCTCGACGGCGCCCCGGCCTGTAGCGAACGCCTGGCGACCGCGGCGCGCAGCTGCTGATCAGCCGCAGGCGTCACATGATGATCTTGTCGCGCAGCTTCTCGGCGGCCTGCTGCAGGGCCTGAATGACCCGTTCCTTGTCGAAGTTCTGGATACCGTTGGTGTCCAGGTACATGGAGAAACCGGGCAGTTCGTGCTCGACGTAACTGGAGCTGGCACCCAGGTCGCGGCGGAAGTCCACCACCTGGTAGATCTGCACCGGACGGGTGAAGCCCTTGACGTTGATCTGGCCCTTGTCGCGGCACATGATCACGTCCTTGATCAGCGAATAGGTCTCGTGGGAGATCAGGATCTCCCCGGCCTCGGCGGCGCTTTCCAGGCGGCTGGCGAGGTTCACGTCGCGGCCGATGATGGTGTAGTCCATGCGCGTGTCGGCGCCGAAGTTGCCCACCGTGCAGTAGCCGGTATTGAGGCCCATGCGGATCTCCAGCGGCTTGGTGATGCCCTGGGCGCGCCAGTGCTGGCGCAGCACCTTCATGTGCTTGCGCATGGCGATGGCCATCGACACCGCGGCCATGGCGTCCTTCTTGGCGCCCTGGCTGCTCGGATCCCCGAAGAACACCATCACGCTGTCGCCGATGAACTTGTCGATGGTGCCGCCGAACTTCATGCAGATCTTCGACATTTCGTTGAGATAGGTGTTGAGCAGGTCGGTCAGGGCTTCGGCTTCCAGCTCTTCGGACAGCTCGGTGAAACCGCGGATATCGGAAAAGAACACGGTGAGTTTCTTGCGCTGGGTCTCCAGGCGCACGTGTTTCTTGCCGCTGAAGATCGATTCCCACACCTGGGGCGACAGGTATTTGGCGAGGTTGCGGGCCAGGCGCGCGGCCTTTTCCTGCTCGCCCTTGATCTGGTTGCGCACCTGGGCGAGACGGATGCCCTGTTGATGCACGAAGTAAGCGGATATGCAGATATACAGGATGGTGAACGCGATGCTCACCAGGGCCACCAGCGCCGGTGTTTCCGGGGCCACGTGCAGGTTGGTGAGCGAGGCGGTGAGCAAGGTACCGCTGAACGCGACCAGCAGCGCCAGGCCCATGTCGCGCAAGCCGCCGACGATCAGGGTGCTGAAGCTCAGGGTCAGCAGGAACATCAGGCTAGGCACCACCGAGAACCCCAGCAGGGCGGCAAACGCGCCACAGTGCAGGGCATCGACGAACAGCAGGGTCATCAGGGTGCGGTGCCGGTGGCCGTCGCGAAAACGCTTGCTCAGCCAGTGGGCCAGGTGCGGGTAGAGCAGCGCATAGGGCACGATCCACAGCAGGCTGTGGCTGAACACCTGCACGTAGGTGCCGGCGGCGACGCTGGCGGCCACGGCGAGATAGGCCAGCACGCGCGAGTAGTATTCGCGCGTGAGCAGCGAGGGCAGGCCATTGGGGACGGCGGGAAGAGTGGTATTCATGCGCTAACGGCGACCCTGCTGAAAGTCCGACTGCATGACCGATCGCCAGGCTGCAAGCGGCGTGCGGACGGGGCCAGCGGAAAACTGGGATCATATACGCTGCAAGGCCGGGCGGCAAAGGCGCAATGCCCCGTGACGCCGGCAATCGCGCCGGGCAGGCGTGGCAGGCGCCGCGCCTGAGAACCGATCAAAAACGGATACGGCCGGTGAGCATGTCCTTGAGCATCACCCAGTCGCCCATCAGCGAGTACAGCGGATACTGGAAGGTGGCGGGGCGGTTGCGTTCGAAGGCGAAATGACCGACCCAGGCGAAACCATAGCCGATCACCGGCACGGCCAGCAGCCACAGCCATTGCCCGCTGATCAGGGCGTAGCCGAGCACCATCAGCACCAGCAGGCTGCCTAGGTAGTGCAGGCGCCGACAGGTCGGGTGGCGGTGCTCCTCCAGGTAGTAGGGATAGAACTCGGCGAAGGAGTTGAAACGTTCACTGGGCTGGCTGCTCATCGGCGGCTTCCTGTTGTTGTTATGTCAGCAGAGTCTAGGCCGGGATCCGCTGCAGCAACAGGGTCAGTGCCGCCAGAACGCCGGCATCAACAGCACCAGCACGGTGAGGATTTCCAGGCGGCCCAGTAACATGCCCAGGGTCAGCAACCATTTGGCCATGTCCGGCAGGCTGGCATAGGTGCCGGCTGGGCCGATGATCGGCCCCATGCCCGGGCCGACGCCGGCCACGGTACTGGCGGCGCCGCTCAGCGCGGTGATCCAGTCCAGGCCGCAGAGGGTCAGGGCCAGGGCCAGCACGGCGATGATGATGGTGAAGAAGAACGAGAAGGTCAGGATCGAGCGGACGATATCCTCGTCCAGGCGGTGGCGGTTGTACTGCTGCTTGATCACCGCACGGGGGTGCACCAGTTGCATCAGGTTGGCCTTGAGCAGGATGTAGGCGACCTGGAAACGGAAGATCTTCAGGCCGCCCGCCGTGGAGCCCGAGCAGCCGCCGATGAAGCCCAGGTAGAAGAACAGCATGCCTGCGAAACCGCCCCACAGCGAGTAGTCGCCCAGGGCGAAGCCGGTGGTGGTCATCACCGAGGTGGCGTTGACCGCCACGTGGCGCAGGGCATCGAGCCAGTGCAGGTCGGTGGTGAAGTAATACCAGGTGCCCATGCTCAGCCAGACGCTCAGCAGGATGCCGAGAAAGCCGCGCACCTGCTGATCGCCCAGCACGGCGCCGTAGTTGCCACGCAAGGTCGAGACATAGAGCACGAACGGCAGGCTGCCGAGAATCATCAGCACCACGGCGACCCAGTGCACGGCCGGCTGCGTCCATTTGGCCAGGGACAGGTCCGAGGTGGAGAAGCCGCCCGTGGAAATCGCCGACATGCTGTGGTTGATCGCATCGAAGAAACTCATGCCGGCCAGCCAGAAGGCCAGGCAACCGAGCAGGCTGATGCCGAAATACGCCACCGCCATGTACTTGGCGACCATGTGCGAGCGCGGCATGACCTTGTCGGAGCGGTCCGAGGACTCGGTCTGGAACAGGCGCATGCCGCCGATGCGCAGCATCGGCAGAATCGCCACCGCCATGGCGATGAAGCCGATACCGCCGAGCCAATGCAGCATCGAGCGCCAGATCAGGATGCCCGGCGACATGTTGTCCAGGCCGATCAGCACCGTGGCACCGGTGGCGGTGATGCCCGACATGCTTTCGAAGAAGGCGTCGGTGTAGCTCATGTGCTGGGTGAACATGAACGGCAGGGCGGCGAAGATGCACACCATCAGCCAGCTCGACACCGTCAGCAGGTACATGTCGCGGGGGCGCAGGTGAACGTCCCTGGGCCTGCCGCGGGCGATCATCGACAGCCCGGCGATAAAGGTGATCAGGCTGGACCAGGCGAAGGGGCTCACCTGCTCGGCACGGTCGAAGACGAACAGGGTGAACATCGGGCCGATCATGCCAATGGCCAGGGTGATCAGGAAAATCCCATTGATGAACGCGATGAGTCGTAGGGTCGGCCAGGCCATCGGTTTTATCCGCGAAAAAGTGGCGCCATTCTACCTGTGCCTGCACCGCTGTAAACCTGCCCGCACGCCCGTCGTCAGGCGCTTTCAGGCCTCTTTACAACCGGCTGGCAGTGCATAGAATACGCGGCCAGGTGCCGGCCCTTGCCGGTTTCTGAGCCCTCTCATCATGTCCGAAAGCAATCCTTGTCTCACGTGCGGCGCCTGCTGCGCGTATTTTCGTGTGTCCTTCTTCTGGGGCGAGTGCCAATCCGCTGGCGGCAGCGTGCCGGACGAGCAGGTCATCCAGATCACCCCCCATCGTGTTGCCATGCGCGGCACCGACGTCAAGCCGGCACGCTGCAATGCGCTGATCGGCGATGTCGGCCAGGGCACGCGCTGCACGCTGTACGAGCAGCGCTCCAGCACATGCCGCGAATTCGAGGCGTCCTGGGTCAATGGCGTACACAATCCGCGCTGCGACGATGCCCGCAAGGCCTATGGCCTGCCGCCGCTGACGCCGCCCTTGCAGCCGGAGCTGTCGCCGGATCGGGTGGCCTAGTGGGCTGGCTTCATTGCCTTGATCGCCGTTATTTGTAGCCCGGGTCGAGCGCAGCGACACCCGGGAAAACGTCCTGGGTATCGCTTCGCTCAACGCCAGGCTATGGGCGAGCCGTGGTGAGCGAGGCTGGCATGGCTGGTAGAATCCCGTTCTTTTCCCTGGAGGTGAGCCGATGGATGCCCTCGAAGCGCTGATCAACCGTGTTTCCGCGCCGCGCCTGATCGACCCGGCGCCGACCGCCGAGCAGCGCGAGCGTCTGTTCAAGGCGGCACTGCGTGCGCCCGATCATGGTCAACTGCGCCCCTGGCGGTTTCTCACCGTCGAAGGGGACGCGCGCCATGCCCTTGGCGCGCTGTACGCCGAGGCGATAGCGAGCAAATATCCCGATGCTGACGAAGAGGCGCTGACCAAGGCGCGCAACATGCCGCTGCGCGCGCCCTTGATGATCGTGGTCATCGCCCGCCTCCAGGAACACCCCAAGGTGCCGGCTCAGGAGCAGGTGCTGGCCGCCGGCTGCGCCGCCCACGGCATCCTGCTCGCCGCCTACGCCCAGGGCATCGGCGCGGTGTGGCGCACCGGCGAACTGTCCCACGATGCCGTGGTGGACGCCGGCCTGGGCCTGGCGGCCAACGAGCAGGTGATCGGCTACCTGTACCTGGGCACGCCGCAGCGCGAGTTGCGTGAGGCGCCGGCAGTGGATGTCGATGAGTTCGTCAGCGGCTGGGTGGCCAAGGCCCAGGCCTGATTTCCAGCCCGCTTTGTACCGGGTGAAATGCATTGGCGACCCTTTGTGGGAGCGCGCCATGCGCGCGAATTCGCGGGCATGGGCTGGGCGTCCCCGCCCGCTCCCACAGGGGGTGCCGAGCGGTAGCTTTCTCTGCTGGCAGGCTATCGATAAAAGGTTAACCCGCCGCTTCCAGCGGCAGGATCAGCTTGGCGCTGAAACCGCCGTCCGGGTGGTTTTCCAGCTGCAGGCGACCGCCATGGCGTTCCGCGGCGCGGCGGGTGATCGCCAGCCCCAGGCCGTGGCCGGCTGCCGCCTGGCCGGGGGCGCGAAAGAAGGGTTCGCCCAGTTGGTCGAGGTATTCGCCAGCCACGCCGGGGCCATGGTCGCGAACCTCCAGGTGCGCTTCGTTGCCGCGGCGCACGACATTCAGTTCGATCGGCTGGCCGTCCGGGTTGAAGCGCAGGGCATTGCGCAGCAGGTTATCCAGGGCGCGCTCGATCATCGCCGGCCAGCCGTGCAGGTGCATGCCCGGTTGCAGGCTGACATCCAGCTGCTGGGCGGGGTGGCTGAGGGTCATGTCCTCACGCAGCTTGGCGGCCAGTTGCGCCAGGTCGATGGGCTGGGCGCCGCCGGGCTCGGCGTCGAGTCGGGCGAGGGCGAGGATCTCGCTGATCAGGTCTTCCAGGCGATCGCATTCTCGGGTCAGCCGTGGCCACAGCCTTTCGCGTTCGGCGGGCTCGGCGCGCTCGGCCAGGGCCAGGGCGATGCGCAGGCGGGCCAGCGGCGAGCGCAGCTCGTGGGAAACGTCGCGCAGCAACTGACGCTGGCTGCCGATCAGGTCCTGCAGGCGGGCGCCCATGCGGTTGAAGTCATTGGCCAGCACCCCCAGCTCGTCGCGCCGGCTGGCCAGGCGTGCCAGGCTGTGCTGCTGGTAGGCGGTCTGTCCCAGGTCGTGCACCGCACCGCGCAGGCGATCCAGCGGGCGGGTGATGGACAGGGTCAGCAACAGGCTCAGCAGGGTCAGCACCACCAGGGCGATACCCAGGGCGCTGAGCGGCCACAGCAGGCTGCCGCGGTGCCAGGCATCCAGTTCCGGGTGGGGAATACGGTAGATGAACAGGTAGGTTTCGCCGCTTGTCGGGCTGGTGTAGTCGGTGGTCAGGCGCCGCCAGGGCAGGCGTTTGTCGCCTTTGTTACGTTCTTCCATGGCGGCGGCACGGGGCGGGAAGGTCCCGCGAATCGCCGGCTGGCCGGCGTCGGTCAGTACCTGGGTGTCGATACGAAAGCGCCGTTTGCGTTGCTCCAGCAGATCCTGCGCCGCCTTGGGGCCGGCTTTCTCGAAGGCCTGTACCCATTCGGCCGGCAGGCCTTCCAGGCCCGGGTGCTGGTTGAGGATCCAGGCATCCTGATTCAGGGCGCGGCCGAGCAGCATGGACAGGCCGGCGACCAGGGCGATCGCCAGCCAGAAACTGCCAAAGATTCGCCAGAACAATGAGCGCACAGGAGACTCCTCAAACGGCAAAAGCCTGCGCCAGGTGAATGGCGCAGGCGGGTAACGGGCTGGCCGCGATCACGGCCAGCGCCAGGGCAACAGACCCTAGGGTCAGCCGGCTTTCTTGTGCTCGGCCTTCCAGGCTTCGAAGGCTTCGCGGTCGGCTTTACGTTCCTTCATCTTGGCGACCTGCTCGTCGAAGGTCTTCTGCTGCTCGGGCGTCAGCACGGCGCGAATGGCGCTTTGCTGCTTCTCGCGGGAGGCCTTGCGCTCGCTTTCCAGGGCCTTCTTGTCGGCTTCGGGCAGCTTGTCCAGGTAGCGCTGGGTCAGTTCGCGGTCGTTCTTTCTCTGCTCGCCCATCAGCTTGTGAACCTGGCGTTGCTGTTCCTTGCTCAGGTCCAGCTCATGGAACATGCGTGGGCCGGGGCCCGGGCCGCCTGGGCGGTGATCGCCACCGGGAGCGGCCATGGCCAGGGTCGGCAGGGTCATGGCGAGGAGCAGGGCGGTCATGGTCTTGCGCATGGTGTTTCTCCTTGTCTCGAAACCGGCCAGTTGCCGGATGTGCCCAGATTAGGGCGTCCAAGGTAAGGCGCAGTCAGCCAAGGTAAAGGCAGGGTAAAGAGAGACCGTACTGTGTAAATGCTCAGCTCGCGTAGTAGTAGCCACGGCCACGCAGCGCCACGATACGCGGGCGACCATCGGCGTGCGGGCCGATCTTCTTGCGCAGATTGCTGACGTGCATGTCCAGGCTGCGGTCGTAGAGGGTCAGCTTGCGGCCCAGGGCCAGTTGGGCGAGCGCCTGCTTGTCCACCGGCTCGCCGGGCTGCTTGAGCAGCGCTTCGAGCACCCGGCTTTCCGAGAGGGTCAGCACGATCTCCTGACCCTCGGCGCCCAACGCCGCCACGCCACGGGCCGGGCTGAAGCGCAGGTCGCCCAGCTCGATCTGGCTGGATACGGCCGGTGGCAGGCTGCGCCGTAGCACGGCGCGCAGGCGCGCGGTCAGCTCGCGGGGGTCGCAGGGTTTGGCCAGGTAGTCGTCGGCACCCAGCTCCAGGCCGAGAATGCGGTCCAGTGGCTCGCCACGGGCCGAAAGCATCAGCACCGGCAAGTCCGGGTGCTCGCTGCGCAGCTGCTTGAGCAGCTCCAGGCCGCTGCCATCGGGCAGCATCACGTCCAGCACCACGGCGTCCGGGGTGTTTTGTGCCAGTGCCTGGCGCGCGCCCTGGCCATCGTGACAGGCGGTGACCTGGAAACCTTCCTGGGTCAGCCAGCTGGCCAGCAGGTCACAGAGTTCGACGTCGTCGTCGATCAGCAGCAGCTCGTTCATGGCAGCGATGACGATTCCCGGTTACGGCAGTACGTGCTTGAAGGGCTTGACCACCACCTCGGCGTAAACCCCCGCGGTGCGGAACGGGTCGGCGTTGGCCCAGGCTCTGGCGGCTTCCAGCGACTCGAACTCGGCGACGATCAGGCTGCCGGTGAAACCCGCCGGGCCGGGGTCGTTGCTGTCGATGGCCGGGTTAGGGCCGGCCAGTACCAGGCGGCCTTCGCTTTTCAGCTGCTCCAGGCGGGCCAGGTGAGCGGGGCGAACGGAGAGGCGAAGCTCGAGGGAGTTTTCCACGTCGGTGGCGATGATGGCGTAAAGCATGTCGGTCCTTGTGGGCCAGGCGGTGAGCCGCGAGAAAAGAAGCGAGAAACAGCGCGATAGCGGGGCAGGAATCTGCCGGCCGCGGCATAATAACAAACATGAATCGTCGGGAAAGCGCCCCTTATGCAGGTTGATCTTCATTGCCACAGCACCGCTTCGGATGGCGCCCTGCCGCCTGCCGAGGTGGTCGCGCGGGCACACGGGCGCGGCGTCACCATGCTGGCGCTGACCGACCACGACACCCTCGAAGGGCTCGCTGAAGCGCGAGCCACGGCAAGCGAGCTGGGCGTGCAACTGGTCAATGGCATCGAGCTGTCCTGTACCTGGGGCGGCGCGACCATCCACGTGTTGGGCTATGCCTTCGACAGCGAGGCGCCGGCCTTGCGCCAGGCCATCGCCGACCTGCACCAGGGGCGCTGGCTGCGCGCCGAGGAGATTTCCCGGCGCCTGGCACTCAAGGGCATGGAGGGCGCATTGCAAGGAGCACGGGCCATCCAGCAGGCCCAGGGGGAAAGCGATAACGCGCCGGCGCGCCCGCATTTCGCGGAGTTCCTGGTGCGCGGCGGCTTCGTCAAGGATCGCGCCGACGCCTTTCGCAAATGGCTGGGCTCCGGCAAGCTCGGCGACGTCAAGCAGCACTGGCCCACATTAGATGAAACGCTCGAGACGCTGCGCCAGTCCAACGCATGGATCAGCCTGGCCCACCCCTGGCAGTACGATTTCACACGCAGCAAGCGCCGCAAACTGGTGGCCGCATTCGCCGCGGCAGGCGGCCATTCGCTGGAAGTGGTCAATGGCATGCAGCCGGCCGAGCAGGTCGGTGGCCTGGCGATCCTGGCACGTGAGTTCGGCCTGCTGGCCAGCGTCGGCAGCGACTTCCACGCCCCCGGCGACTGGTCGGAGCTGGGCTTGTACCGGCCGTTGCCCGATGACCTTTCCCCGTTATGGACGCGTTTCGGCTGCGCGCCCTCGTACGAAGCCGTTTGAGAGTGGTTAGCCATGAGCCAGTTTTTTCAGATCCACCCGGAAAGCCCCCAGGCCCGTCTGATCAAGCAGGCGGTCGACATCATCCGTAATGGCGGCGTGGTGGTCTACCCGACCGACTCGTCCTACGCGGTGGGCTGCCAGATGGGCGCCAAGAACGCCATGGAGCGTATCCGCCGCCTGCGTCAGCTCGATGACAAGCACAACTTCACCCTGGTGTGTCGCGACCTGTCGCAGCTCAGCACCTTCGCCAAGGTCGACACCGCCGCCTTTCGGCTGCTGAAGAACCACACGCCGGGGCCCTATACCTTCATTCTCAACGCCACCCGCGAAGTGCCGCGCATGCTGCTGCACCCCAAGCGGCGCACCATCGGCCTGCGTGTGCCCAGCCATCCGATCGCCGCGGCGCTGCTCGAAGAATTCGGCGAGCCGATGATGAGCGTCAGTCTGATCCTGCCCGGTGAAGACCTGCCGATGAGCGACCCTTACGAGATGCGCCAGATGCTCGAGCACCAGGTGGACCTGGTCATCGATGGCGGCTTTGGCGGCCTGGAGGCCTCCACGGTGATCAGCCTGCTGGACGACGAGCCCGAGGTGATTCGCGTCGGTTGCGGCGATCCGTCGCCTTTCGAGTCGCGCTGATTCGATGGCCAGCGAGACCATCGACAGCCAGGCCGGCGCCCAGCAGGAGCTGCCGTTCGCCATGGTCTATGGCGAGGCGCTCACCGAGCTGCCCGTCGACCTGTACATCCCGCCGGATGCCCTGGAGGTGTTTCTCGAAGCCTTCGAGGGCCCGCTGGACCTGCTGCTCTACCTGATCCGCAAGCAGAACATCGACGTGCTGGACATCCCGGTGGCGGAGATCACCCGCCAGTACATGGGCTACGTCGAGCTGATGCACACGGTGCGCCTGGAGCTGGCTGCCGAGTACTTGGTGATGGCTGCCATGCTTGCCGAGATCAAGTCGCGCATGCTGCTGCCGCGCTCGGCCGAGGCCGAAGAAGAGGAGGACGACCCGCGCGCCGAGCTGATTCGCCGCCTGCTCGAGTACGAGCGTTTCAAGGCCGCCGCCGAAGGCATCGACGCCCTGCCGCGGGTCGGCCGCGACCTGATCGTGCCGCGGGTCGAGGCGCCCGAGGCGCGGGCACGCAAGCTGCTGCCGACGGTGGACCTGCAGGAATTGCTGGTCTCCATGGCCGAAGTGCTGCGCCGCGCCGACATGTTCGAAAGCCATCAGGTCAGCCGCGAGGCGCTGTCCACCCGCGAGCGCATGGGCGAGGTGCTCGACCGTCTCAAGGACGGCGCCTTCGTACCGTTCGTGCAGCTGTTCACCGCCGAGGAAGGTCGCCTTGGCGTGGTGGTGACCTTCATGGCGATTCTCGAACTGGTCAAGGAGTCGCTGGTCGAGCTGGTGCAGAACGAAGCCTTTGCCGCCGTGCACGTGCGCCTGCGCGTGGCAGGCGTGGAAGAGGGCGACAGCGCGTTCGAATGAACTGCTAGACTCGCCGCTTTTACGGCCGCGCTCGGTATGTCCCGTCCATGAATCTGTCCGATCCCAAACAACTCTCCACCTTGCTCGAAGGCCTGCTGCTGGCGTCCGGCAAGCCGCTGTCGTTCGAGCGGATCATGGAATTGTTCGAGGAAGCCGAGCGCCCCGAGGCCGATGTGTTTCGCAAGGCGCTGGCGATTCTCGGTGGCAGTTGCAAGGGTCGCGCCTTCGAGCTCAAGGAGGTGGCCTCCGGTTATCGCCTGCAGATTCGCGATACCTTCTCGCCCTGGGTCGGCCGCCTCTGGGAAGAGCGCCCGCAGCGCTACTCCCGAGCCATGCTGGAAACCCTGGCACTGATCGCCTACCGGCAGCCAATCACCCGCGGCGAGATCGAGGAGATCCGCGGCGTGGCGGTGAACAGCCAGATCGTCAAGACCCTGCAGGAGCGCGAGTGGATTCGCGTGGTCGGCTACCGCGACGTGCCGGGCCGGCCCGCCATGTTCGCCACCACCAAGGGCTTTCTCGATCACTTCAACCTGAAGAACCTCGACGAGCTGCCGCCCCTGGCGGCGTTGCGCGAGCTGGAGCCCGAGCCGATCCTGGCCCAGGACGACGATGACCCGGCCGTGCCACAGAGCCTGCAGGCGCGCGCCGATCTGGCCCTGGCGGACGAGGATTCAGAGCCCGAGACCGACGCCCAGGGCAAGGCCGAAACCAGCTTTGGCTCGCTGCTGGCCGAGCTCGATGCCATGGAGCAGGGCCTGAAAACCGACTTCGATGACCTGGCGCGCGAGGCCGATGAGTCGAACCCCGATGCGCCGGAAACGGTCTCTAACGCTGCGGATGACCCGTCCACCAGCGAGCGCGAAGAGACTTCATGAAAGACCCCTGCATCAGCGTCTGCAAATTCGATGACGGCATCTGCCTGGGCTGCGGGCGCAGCAAGGCGGAAATCAAGGCCTGGAAGAAACTCGACAAGGCCGAGCAGCGCCTGGTCGTCGCCGAGGCCGACATGCGCCTGCTGGCCATGGGCTCGAAGGCACGTCGCAAGCGCTAGCCGCCGACCAGCGGTCAGGCGCTAGACCGCTCGCCGGCTATGCTCTGCTGCCAGGTGCGTGCCGCGGCTGATCCGCGTATGATGCGCGCCCCTTCGACGACTTGGTCGTCCCATCACCAGAAAACACCGGGAGGTGCCCAGATGAGTGAAACCGAAGAATACAGCCCCGCTGGCGAAAAACTGCAGAAGGTCCTGGCTCGCATGGGCCTGGCCTCGCGCCGCGAAATCGAAGCCTGGATCGCCGCCGGTCGCGTCAAGGTCAATGGCAACGACGCCAGCCTTGGCCAGCGTGTCGATCTGCATGACGCCATTTCCGTCGATGGTCGTCTGTTGCGTCGCGAAGAGGCGACGGAAACCGTGCGCCGCGTGCTGATCTACAACAAGCCCGACGGCGAGATCTGCACCCGTGACGACCCGGAAGGTCGCCCCACCGTGTTCGACCGCCTGCCACGCCCGAAGGAGGGCCGCTGGATCAATATCGGCCGCCTGGACATCAACACCACCGGCCTGTTGATGTTCACCACCGACGGTGAGCTGGCCAACCGCCTGATGCACCCGTCCTACCAGATGGACCGTGAATACGCCGTGCGCGTACGCGGTGAGGTGGACGAGGAGATGATCGATCGCCTCAAGGCGGGCGTGATGCTCGAGGACGGCCCGGCCAAGTTCACCGACATCAAGGAAGCGCCGGGTGGTGAAGGTTTCAACCACTGGTACCACTGCGTGGTCATGGAAGGTCGTAACCGCGAAGTACGCCGGCTGTGGGAATCCCAGGGGCTGGTGGTCAGCCGCCTGAAGCGCGTGCGCTTCGGCCCGGTGTTCATGACCTCCGACCTGCCCATGGGCCGCTGGCGCGAGATGAGCCAGCGCGAAGTCGACATCCTCAGCGAAGAGGTCGGCCTCAAGCCGGTCGCCCTGCCGGAAATGAAGGAAAAGACCCGCGACAAGCTCGACCGCCTGCAGCGCAAGGCCGCCAAGCCGGTTGGCCGTGGTGAGCGCCCGGCGCGCAGCCTGCGCCCCGCCAATGGCGGGCCGGCGCAGCGTAGTTCGCGTGACGAGCAGGGCGAGCGCCCCAGCCGTGCACCGCGCTCGCCACGCAGTGACTCGGCCCGTGGTACGCCGGTTGCCGAGCGCCCGCGCGATGTCGGCAAGAAGCCGGGCAAACCGCGTGGCGAGCGTGCCGAGCCCGCTGAGCGGGGGCCACGCAAGCCGGCCGGTGGCGACAATCGCCGGAGCCGCCCGGCAGGCGATGGCCAGCGTCCGGGCTTCGGTCGCGGCAGCCGCAAGCCGCAGTGAAACGCTGAAAGCTCGTGTAAACCCAGGGGGCAACCCCTTCGACAGGGGGAGCACACAGGTCAAGCTGGAGGAGCGGCTTTGGCTGCGAGACCCCGCGAAGGGCTCGCGGCTGCAGTCGCTCCCACGGGTGCCATGCCACCAGCTAGCGGATAAAAAAGGGCCCCAGTCCTCACGGATGGGGCCCTTTTTCGTGGTTCGCTGCCGGGCCCGTCAGACGGCCATGGCCAGGCAGTTGCGGCCGCTGCGCTTGGCGCTGTACAGGGCCTTGTCGGCGCGGTTGAGCAGACCGTCCGCCGACTCGCCGCGTTCCAGGGTGGCACAGCCCAGGCTGATGGACATCTTCACCGTCCGGCCCTGTGCCACGCACTGCAAACCCAGTACCGCTTCACGCAGGCGCTCGCCGACCAGCTGCGCGCCTTCGCGCGGGGTGCCTGACAGCAGCACCAGGAACTCCTCACCGCCATAGCGAAACACCATATCGATGTTGCGCAACTGATCCTTGATGGTGGTGGCGACGGCCTTGAGCACTTCATCACCGGCGCTGTGGCCGTGCTCGTCGTTGATGCCCTTGAAGTGATCGATATCCAGCATCAGCAGCGACAGGGGCTGGCCATTACGACGCGCCAGTTCGATCTCCCGGCCCAGCACCTGATCCATGGCGATGCGGTTGCCGGTGTTGGTCAGCGGATCGCGCAGCGCGCTCTGAATCGCCACGCGGTAGAGCAGGGCATTGCGCAGCGGATACATGAGGCTGGCCAGCAGGGATTCGAGCTGCGCCAGTTCGTGATCGGAAAAGCGCTGGCGCCGCCGGAAGGTCAGCTCGCCCAGGTACTCGCTCTCGTGGCTGAGGCGGTAGGTGGCCGAGTGATTGGCCTGCTGGCCGAAGTCCAGGCGCAGGTCGCTGCTCGAGTGCTGATAGCCCAGCGCGTCCACCGGAACCAGGTGCTGCAGCTCGCGAAAGAAGAGGGCGAGGATGCGCTCGGCGTCCAGGCTGGTCTGCAGCTGCAGGCCAAGGCGCTGGCGCAGCTGTGCCAGGCTGACCGGGCGGGTCTGCTCCTTGCGGGGTGAGAAACCGAGGCGCTGTAGTTTGGCAGCGTCGAAATCGATCGTGTTTTTCTGGCTGGGTGGGACCATTTTTATGAACCTCTGGCGCTTCGTTGCAGCTTGTGAGCTACAGAGCTAATTTCGTGCCAGTCTTTTAGGCTCGCCTGAAAGCCTTCAGGTTCAATGGGTTGCGACGATTGGATGCAGGCAGAGAGCCAGTAGTGGCAAACGGCCGTCAGAATGACGGCAAGCAATTGCCGATTCCAAGGTGGCTGCGACAAATTAATGTCGCAGCCACCGTCTATGAAAAAAGAAAGGGCAAAGCGGCCGCCGAGCAGCTGCCGCAGCGGTTACTGCGCGTCGAATGCCTGGCCGTTGATGCCCTGGCTGTCCGGCCCCATCAGGTAGAGATAGACCGGCATGATGGCCTCCGGAGTCGGCCGGGTCTGCGGGTCTTCACCCGGGTAGGCCTGGGCGCGCATGTCGGTGCGGGTGCCGCCCGGGTTGACGCTGTTGGCGCGAATCGCGGTGATGCCCTCGATTTCATCGGCCATCACCTGCATCAGCCCTTCGGTGGCGAACTTGGACACCGCGTAGGCACCCCAGTAGGCGCGCCCCTTGCGGCCGACGCTGCTGGAGGTGAACACCACCGAGGCATCGGTGGACAGCTTGAGCAGCGGCAGCAGGGTGCTGGTCAGCATGAACATGGCGTTGACGTTGACCTGCATGACGCGCATGAAATTATCGCCCGACAGCTGCTCCAGCGGCGTGCGCGGGCCGATGATCGAGGCGTTGTGCAGCAGGCCGTCGAGCTTGCCGAATTCTTTCTCGACCATCGCCGCCAGCTCGTCGTACTGGTGGGGCAGCGCTGTTTCAAGGTCGAAGGGAATCACCACCGGCTGCGGGTGGCCCGCCTGCTCGATGGCGTCGTAGGTGCGCGCCAGGTTCTCTTCGCTCTTGCCCAGCAGCAGCACGGTGGCGCCGTGGGCCGCGTAGGTACGCGCCGCGGCGGCGCCGATTCCCCGGCCGGCGCCGGTCACCAGGATCACGCGATCCTTGAGCAGGTCGGGGCGGGCGCTGTAATCGAACATGGTAAGAGTCCTTCGGATTTCTGGGTGTAAGTTGGCGGACGAAGCCCGCCGTCACTCTGGCGGGATTAATCCTAAACAGCGGTGGGTGGTTGGCTGCTGATCGCTATCAATGAAGCAGCGGTGATCCCGGAACCTGCTCACGATTTTTATGTGCATTCAGCGGCAGCTACAAGACAGAAGAGGGCATCGGGCGCTTTTGTAGGGTGGACGACGCTTCATCCGTCCACCGCTTCGAAACCGCGATGGTGGATGAAAATAGCGTCATCCACCCTACGTCCGCTTGCGTCCCTTAGCTGCCAAGATTGAAAGATTATGAGCAGGGCCTCAGCAGCTGCACAGCGCCTGATCGAGCACCTTGCGCAGCTCCAGCGGATGATCGACCACCACGTCGGCGCCCCAGTGGCGGGGGTTGTCGTCGGGGTGGATGTAGCCGTAGGTGACCGCCGCGGTCTTGGTGCCGGCGTCGCGGCCGGATTCGATGTCGCGCAGGTCGTCGCCGACGAACAGCACGCTGGCCGGGTCGAGCCTGAGGGTCGAGCAGGCCAGGAGCATCGGCTCGGGGTCCGGCTTGCTGCGCGTCACGTGGTCCGGGCAGATCAGGATCGAGGAGCGCTCGGCAAGACCCAAGCGCTGCATGATCGGCTCGGCGAAACGCAGCGGCTTGTTGGTCACCACGCCCCAGATCAGCTTGGCCCGCTCGATGTCCTCGAGCAGCGGCTCGATGCCCTCGTAGGGCCGGGTCAGCACCGCGCAATGGTCCTGGTAGCGCTCCAGGAATTCCAGGCGCAAGGCTTCGAAACCCGGGCTCATCGGGTCGATGTCGAAGGCATTGAGAATCATCGCCCGGGCGCCGCCGGAGACGTGGTCGCGAATCAGCTTTTCTTCCACCGGCGGCAGCCCGCGCTCGGCACGCATGGCCTGGCAGATGGCGATGAAGTCCGGCGCGCTGTCGAGCAGCGTGCCATCCATGTCGAAAAGAACCGCGCGCAAGCGCATCAGGCCTCCTTGGAATTCGAGTCTAGCGTTGGCGTGTGCCCGCACTGGCGTGGGCAACGGGCATGAAGCGCATGTTGCCAGTTTACGATGCCCGATGGGGCGGCACAGGTGCTCCTACTGTATGTCAGTTTGTCGCAGCGTGCAGCCGCTCAGCTCATCAGGCTGACCTGGGCGGCAACGATGCGCCACCGGCCGTCCAGCTTCACCCAGCTCTGCTGCTGGCGGCCGATGCGCTGGCTGCCTTCGCGGGTGAACTCGGTGCTGCATACGGCGAAGTCCTCGCCGTAGGTGGTGATCACCGTATTACGCAGCTCGCGGTACAGGCCGGCGGCTGGTCGCGCGGCGCGGAATGCACGGATCTCGTCGATGCCGTAGAGGTTCTCGGCGGCCCCCAGGCGAACCGTGCGTGGGTCGTGCCAGAACAGCTCGTCGAGCACGGCGATATCATTGCTGATCAACGCCTGTTCGTAGCGCTGGAAGGCAGCGGTGACTTCTGCCTGCACGGCGGGCAGGTCCAGTTGTTCAGGGTTCATGGCTTCACTCCAGATTCACGGCTTGGGCTTGCGCGATGCCCATGCGCTCCAAGGCTGCGGCAGCACGCAGGCATGCGTCTTCGCGAAAGGGCGCGGCGATCAGTTGCACGCCGATCGGCAGGCCGGCGGCTGTGCGCAGCGGCGCGCTGACCACCGGCAGGCCGAGAAAGGAAATCGGCTGCGCCAGCATGCCCATGCTGGCGCGGGTGGGCAGGTCGACGCCATTGAGGCGCAGGGTTTCCTGGCCAATGGGCGTCGCGCTGGTGGGCGTCGCCGGGGCGATCAGCACGTCGATATCGTTGAACAGCGGCAGTACCTGATTCTGGAAATGCCGCCTGAAACGCTGCGCCTGGACATACCAGGCGGCGGGAATCATTGCGCCGGCCAGGAGGCGCTCGCGCGACAGCGGCTCGAACACCTCCGGTGAGCTGCGCAGTGCCGGCAGGTAGGCGTTGCCGCCTTCGCTGGCGCTGATGATGAACGCCGACGTACGCGCCAGTTCGGCGTCGGCCAGGGTGATTTCTTCGCTGGCGTTCAGGGCCTTGGCGGCTCGGGCCACGGCGTCGCGGGCGCTGTCATCGCACCACTGCTGGAAGTAGCCACCCAGCACGCCGACGCGCAGGCCACCCAGATCCTGATCGAGACGCTCCGATACGGCTTGCGGCGGCTGGCTGGCCTGGAAACCGTCCGCCGGATCATGGCCCTGCAGTGCGTCGTAGACCGCGGCAAGGTCGGCGGTGCTGCGCGCCAGCGGGCCGATATGGTCGAGGCTGCCCACGAAGGGGTGCGAGCCGCTGCGCGACAGCCGGCCGAAGGTGGGCTTGAGGCCGAAGATTCCGCAGAGCGAGGCGGGCACGCGAATGGAGCCGTTGGTGTCGCTGCCCAGGGAGAAGTTCACCAGGCCGGCTGCTACCGCCGCCGCCGAGCCGCCGGAGGAACCACCGGCGATGCGCGACAGGTCATGGGGGTTGCGGGTCGCGCCGAAGTGGGTGTTTTCCGTGGTGAACCCGTAGGCGTAGGCATCCATGTTCAACATCCCCGAGAGCAGGGCGCCACTGGCCGACAGCTGGCGCACGGCCCAGGCGTCGAGCTGCGCGGCCGGTCGGTTCTGGAACAGCCGCGCGCCGGCCAGGGTCGAGTAGCCGGCGACGTCGAACAGGTTCTTCACTGCATAGGGCACCGCTGCCAATGGCGGCAGGGGCGAGCCTTCCCGTCGCTGGCGATCCAGCCGCTCGGCCTCGTCGCGCATGCGCTGCCCGGTGATCTGCGTCCAGGCGTTGATCGCCGGATTCTGGCGCTCGATGGCTGCCAGGCTGTGCTCGGTAATTTCCCCGGCGCTGAGTTCGCCCGCCGCCAGGGCCTTTCTGAGTTCGCTGATGGAAAGCAGGGCCGGATTCATGCCTGGTACACCCCGGCGACTTCCAGTCGCTCATCGAGCGGGAAGGCCATCAGCGGCGCTGCCATCGCGGCGATGCGGCTGAACTGGGTAAGCAGCTCCTGGCGCCGTGCGTCGTCCAGCTCCAGGGCCAGAACCTGTTCCATCTGGGCGACATAGGCAGCCCAGTCGGGGGTGATCGGGGTCATGGTGTTCTCCTCGCGAAGGTGGCGGCTCGGCACCTCGGTGCGCTTCTAATGAATTGAGGCGTGGCGATTTCAGGCAGATGAGTACTTCCTATATCATCGACCGAATGAAACGAAAGTTACAAGGCGCCTTCCATGACTCGACTCGATGAACGTCTGCGCAGCCACTATGCACAGCTCGCGCCACAGGAGCAGCGCATCGCTGACTTCGTGCTCGACCACTACGATGACCTGGTCAGCTACAACAGCGCCGAGCTGGCGCGGCTCGCCGGGGTCTCCAAGGCCACCGTCAGCCGGTTGTTCAAGCGCCTGGGCTACGACAAATACAAGGACATGCGCGAGGAACAGCGCAACCTGCGCCAGAGCGGTCTGCCGGTGGCCGACAACCGCGACGTGGTGCAGGGCAACACCCTGCTGGCCCGCCATTACAAGCAGGAGATGGCCAACCTTGCCCAGTGGGTCAATGCCATCGATGCCGAGCAATTCGGTGAGGTGGTCCGGGCGCTGGGCAGTAGCAGGCGGGTCTTCGTGGTCGGTATGCGCAATGCCTTTCCCGTGGCCCTGCACCTGCGCCAACAACTGCTGCAGGTGCGCAGCGGGGTGCAGGTGTTGCCGCAGCCGGGACAGACGCTGGCCGAGGAACTGGTCGACCTGGCCGGCGACGACCTGGTGGTGGTGCTGGGCTTCAGACGGCGCCCACGGGTCATTCGCCCGCTCCTGCAAACCCTGCAGGCCCAACTGGTGCCAACCCTGGTGATCTGCGAGCCCCAGGCCCAGGGCATCATCGAACTGGCGCGCTGGCATCTGTGCGCGCCGCTGGACAGCGTGTCGGCATTCGACAGCTATGCCAGCGCCAACAGCCTGATCAACCTGTTGGTCAATGCGCTGTTGCACGAGCAACTGAGCCACGGGCGTCAGCGCATTCACCAGATTGCCGGGCTGTATGGGCAGCTGGACGAATTGGAACAGCGTTAGTGCGCCTTTGTGGTGCGAAGCAGTATGAGGGCGCCAGATGGCGCCCTTTTTTGTGGCGTTCTATGCGCGTGTATCGCCTCCTTATCGTGCTCGTGAAGCGCTAGCACTCGCTCGCAATGCCCATGGTGGTTGGCTTGCAGGCCGCTCTGGCAGGCGTTGTCCGGAAAAAGCATGGCCAGAAAATGCTCTGGCACGTTGGTTGCAGATTCGAAAATTACGAATCTTTTGTTTCATGACTGACGATGATGGGGTGAAGCCGATGAAGAAGGGATTGATTGCACTGCTGACCGCTGGCCTGCTGTTGACCCAGGCGGCCACCGCGCTGGCCGACCAGTTGCAAGAGATCGAAAAGCGCGGGGTGATCCGTGTCGCCGTGCCTCAGGATTTCCCGCCCTTTGGCTCCGTGGGCACCGACCTGCAGCCCCAGGGCTATGACATCGACATGGCCAGGTACCTGGCCAAGGAGATGAAACTTAAGTTGCAATTGGTGCCGGTCACCAGTGCCAACCGGGTGCCGTACCTGCAGACCGACAAGGTCGACCTGGTGATTTCCAGCCTGGGCAAGAATGCCGAGCGTGAACAGGTGATCGATTTCAGTGCGGCCTATGCGCCGTTCTTCCTTGGCGTGTTCGGCGCCAAGGACAGCACCCTGGAGAAGGCCGACGAGCTGGTCGGCAAGTCGATTGGCGTGACCCGCGGTGCCGTGGAGGACATGGTGCTCACCGAGGTGGCGCCCGCAGGTGCCCAGGTCAGGCGTTACGAAGACAACAACACCACGCTGTCGGCTTACCTGTCCGGGCAGGTGGAGTATGTGGCCACCGGCAACCTGGTGGTCGCCGCCATCGAGCGCCAGAACGCTGCCCGCGCGCCCGTCGCCAAATTCATGCTCAAGGATTCGCCCTGCTACATCGGCCTGCGCAAGGGCGAAGCGGCGCTGAAAGCCCGGGTCGACGCGCTGATCGAGCAGGCCAAGGCCGATGGCACCCTCAATGGCCTGTCCGAACAGTGGCTGAAGGCGCCACTGCCGGCGAACCTGGGCGCGTAAGGGCTGACGATGATGGCGCAGCTGAATTTTTCCGCCCTGTGGCCCTACTGGCCGGAGCTGCTCTCCGGCCTGTGGGTGACCATCCAGCTCACGGTGATGGCGACCGTGGGCGGTGTGGCCCTGGGCATTCTTGGCGCGGCCCTGCGCAGCGGCCGGCCGAGCATGCTCGGTCGCCTCTGGGGCGTCTACGTCGAGCTGATCCGCAACACGCCGTTCGTGGTGCAGCTGTTCTTCATCGTCTTCGGCCTGCCGAACCTGGGGGTGAAGCTGACGGCGGGGGAGGCGGCGTTGCTGGCCATGCTGATCAACCTGGGGGCCTACAGCACCGAGATCATCCGCGCCGGTATCCAAGTCACGCCCCGTGGCCAGTGGGAGGCCGGCCGCGTGCTGGGCCTGAGCCGCACGCAAACCTTCGTGCGTGTGGTGTTGCCGCCGTCGCTGAAGCGCATTTATCCGGCGCTGGTCAGCCAGTGCATCATCGTGATGCTTGGCTCGTCGGTGGTTTCCCAGGTGTCCCATGAGGAGCTGACCTTCGCCGCCAACCTGATCCAGTCGCGTACCTTCCTGAGCTTCGAGGTGTATCTGGTGACCACCCTGATGTACCTGGCGCTGTCCATCGCCATGCGCCAGTTGCTGCTGGCGGTCGGGCGCAAGTGGTTTGGAGAGCAGCCATGATGACCACCTTCACCGACTGGGACATCCTGCGCAACCTGCTGCTGGCTGCGCGCTGGACCGTTCTGCTGTCTCTGACCGCATTCATCGGCGGCACCCTGGTGGCCATTCCGCTGGTCATGGCGCGGCTGTCCAAGCGGGCCTGGCCGCACTGGCTGGTTCGCGGCTACACCGAGTTGTTCCAGGGCACGCCGCTGCTGATGCAACTGTTCCTGGCGTTCTTCGGCGTGGCCTTGCTGGGCATCGACGTGTCGCCCTGGACCGCAGCCTCGCTGGCGCTGACCCTCTATACCAGTGCGTTTCTGGTGGATATCTGGCATGGCAGCATCCGCGCCCTGCCCAAGGGCCAGTGGGAGGCCTGCCGCTGCCTGGGGCTGGACGTCGGGCAGACCCTGTTTCGCGTCATCCTACCCCAGGCGCTGCGCATCGGCATCGCGCCCACCGTGGGCTTCGCCGTGCAGGTGATCAAGGGCACCGCGCTGGCGTCGATCATCGGCTTCGTCGAGCTGACCAAGGCCGGCACCATCCTCAACAACGTCACCTACGAGCCCTTCAAGGTGTTCGGCCTGGTGGCGCTGGGCTACTTCCTGATGTGTTATCCGCTGTCGCGTTACAGCCAGTATCTGGAGAAGAAATTCAATGCCGCTCATCACCATTGATCAGGTACAGAAGTACTACGGCGACAACCACGTGCTCAAGGGGGTCGATCTCGATATCGAGGTCGGCGAGGTGGTGTCGATCATCGGCCGCAGCGGCTCGGGCAAGAGCACCTTGTTGCGCTGCATCAATGGGCTGGAGGGCTACCAGGACGGCAGCATCAAGCTTGGTGGCATGACCGTCACCGATCGCGACTCCCAGGCCCGGGAGATCAGTCGCTCGGTGGGCATGGTGTTCCAGAGCTTCAACCTGTTCCCGCACATGACCGCCCGTGAGAACGTCATGCTGGCGCCACGCCGCGTGCTGAAGAAGAGCGATGCCGAGTGCCGTGAGCTGGCGGCGCGCATGCTCGAGAAGGTGGGCCTGGGTGATCGCCTGGACTATTACCCGGCGAGCCTTTCCGGCGGCCAGCAGCAGCGCGTCGCCATTGCCCGGGCGCTGGCCATGTCCCCCAAGGTATTGCTGTGCGACGAGATCACCTCGGCGCTCGATCCGGAGCTGGTCGGCGAGGTGCTCAAGGTGCTCGAGCAACTGGCCAAGGAGGGCATGACCCTGATCCTGGTCACCCACGAAATGAACTTCGCCCAGGAAGTCGGCGACCGCGTGGTGTTCATGCACCAGGGGCGGGTATGGGAGCAGGGCCCCAGCCGCGAGCTGTTCGCCAACCCGCAGAGCGCCGAACTCAAGCAATTCATCTCGTCCGTACGCGGACTGAACTGAGCGTCACCAGAACGAGAACCAGCAGATGAACATGACTTTCCTGCCCGTCAATCCGCCCCAGCGCCTGCTCATGGGCCCTGGCCCGATCAATGCCGACCCGCGCGTGCTGCGCGCCATGTCCAGCCAGCTGATCGGCCAGTACGACCCGGCCATGACCGGCTACATGAACGAGGTGATGGCCCTTTATCGCGGCGTGTTCCGCACCGCCAACGCCGCCACCCTGCTGGTCGACGGCACCTCGCGGGCCGGCATCGAGGCCATTTTGGTGTCGGCGATTCGCCCGGGCGACAAGGTGCTGGTGCCGGTGTTCGGCCGCTTCGGCCATCTGCTCTGTGAAATCGCCCGACGCTGCCGCGCCGAGGTGCACAGCATCGAGGTGCCCTGGGGTGAAGTGTTCACGCCAGAGCAGATCGAGGATGCCATCAAGCAGGTGAAGCCGCGCCTGCTGCTGACCGTACAGGGCGATACCTCGACCACCCTGCTGCAGCCGCTGGCCGAGCTGGGCGAGATCTGCCGCCGCCACGGCGTGCTGTTCTATACCGATGCCACCGCTTCCCTGGGCGGCAACCCGCTGGAAGCCGATGCCTGGGGCCTGGATGCGGTGTCCGCCGGCCTGCAGAAGTGCCTGGGCGGGCCGTCCGGTACCGCGCCGATCACCCTGAGTGCGCCCATGGTGGAGGTGATCCGCCGCCGTGCCCATGTGGAGGCCGGCATCCGCACTGCGGCCCACCAGGACGGCGACGACGAGATGATCTACTCAAACTATTTCGACCTCGGCATGATCCTCGACTACTGGGGCCCCGAGCGCCTCAACCACCATACCGAAGCCACCTCGGCACTGTTCGGCGCCCGCGAATGCGCGCGGGTGCTGCTCGAAGAAGGCCTGGACGCCGCCATCGCCCGCCACAAGCTGCATGGCGATGCCCTGCTCAAGGGCATCCAGGGCATGGGCCTGGAGACCTTCGGCAACCTCGAGCACAAGATGAACAACGTGCTGGGCGTGGTGATTCCCGACGGTGTGCATGGCGAGCAGGTGCGCCAGATCCTGCTGCAGGACTTCGGCATCGAGATCGGCACCTCCTTCGGACCGCTGGCCGGCAAGATCTGGCGCATCGGCACCATGGGCTACAACGCCCGCAAGGATTGCGTGATGCAGACCCTCAGCGCCCTGGAGGCGGTGCTCAACCGCCTTGGCCTGCGCACCACCCAGGGTGCGGCCATGCAGGCGGCCTGGGATCACTATGGCGAGCGCGGCTGATGGGCGCCCTGGACAATCAGCAGGCCGCGGCGCGGGTCATGGCGCGCTGCGACGAACTGGCGGCGATCAGCGAGTCCGCCGACGGCCTGACCCGGGTCTATCTATCGACCGAGCACCAGCGCGCCAATGCGCTGGTGGGCGAGTGGATGCAGGCGGCCGGCATGCGCACCTGGCAGGACGCCGTCGGTAATATCTGCGGCCGCTATGAGGGCCAGCGTGCCGGCGCCCAGGCGTTGCTGCTCGGCTCGCACCTGGACACCGTGCGCAATGCCGGGCGCTACGACGGCATGCTTGGCGTGGTCGCCGCCATCGAGGTGGTGCAGCGCTTTGATGATTTGGGCATGCGCCTGCCGCTGGCCATCGAGATCGTTGGCTTCGCCGACGAGGAGGGCACGCGCTTCGGTATCACCCTGCTGGGCAGCCGCGGCCTGACCGGCCATTGGCCACAGGAGTGGCTCACCCAGGCCGATGCGGATGGCGTCAGCGTCGCCCAGGCGATGACAGCCTGGGGGCTCGATGGCTCGGCTGTCGCCAGCGCCGCCCGCCCGACCGGGGATTTCGCCGCCTATCTGGAACTGCATATCGAGCAGGGCCCGTGCCTGGAGCGCGAGGGCCTGGCGCTCGGTGTGGTCACGGCCATCAATGGCGCGCGGCGGCTCAACTGCCGTTTCGTCGGCCAGGCCGGGCATGCCGGCACGGTGCCGATGAGTCATCGCCAGGACGCCCTGGCCGCCGCTGCGCAGTGGATGGTGGCGATCGAGGCACGGACCCGGCAGCACGGCCCGCAGCTGGTGGCCACCGTGGGCCGCCTGCAGTGCCATCCGGGGGCGGTGAACGTCATTCCCGGCGAGGTCGAGTTGACCCTGGATGTCCGTGGCCCGGAGGATCGCGCCCTGGCCGAGCTGCTCGACGATCTGCTCGACGAGGGCGAGGCCATCGCCCGGCAGCGCGGGCTTGGCTTCGCTGCCAGCCAGTATTACGGCATTGGCGCGACCCGCTGCGACGCCGCCATGCAGGCGTCGCTGGCGCAGGTGTTGAGTGAGGTGCAGGGGCGCAGCCTGGCATTGCCCAGTGGCGCCGGCCATGACGCCATCGCCATGGCCGAGCGTTGGCCGGTCGGCATGCTGTTCGTGCGTTGTGCTGGCGGCATCAGCCATAACCCGGCCGAGGCGGTGGCCGTGGAGGACGTGGGGCTGGCGGTCGAGGCCTACGCGCGGTGGATCCAGGCGCTGGCCCAGCGGCCGCCCGTTTCGGCGGCCTGAGGCGAGGGCAGGTCGATCAGTCGGCCTTGCGGGTGTGCACCATGTAATTGACGTCGACGTCGTTGGCCAGCTTGTAATGCTTGGTCAGCGGGTTGTAGGTCAGGCCGATGATGTCCTTGACCTGCAGGCCGGCGTCGCGGCTCCACGCGCCCAGCTCGGAGGGGCGGATGAATTTCTTGAAGTCGTGGGTGCCGCGCGGCAGCAGGCGCAGGATGTATTCGGCGCCGATCACCGCGAACAGGTAAGCCTTGGGGTTACGGTTGATGGTGGAGAAGAACACCTGGCCACCGGGCTTGACCAGCTTGTGGCAGGCGCGAATCACCGAGGACGGATCCGGTACGTGTTCGAGCATTTCCAGGCAGGTGACCACGTCGAACTGGCCGGGCATCTCGTCGGCCATGGCTTCGGCGGTGATCTGCCGGTAATCCACTTCCACGCCCGATTCCAGCTGGTGCAGACGGGCCACGGCCAGGGGCGCCTCGCCCATGTCGATGCCGGTTACCGTGGCACCACGCTGGGCCATGGCTTCGCTGAGAATGCCGCCACCACAGCCGACATCGAGCACCTTCTTGCCGGCCAGGCCAGCGCGCTCGTCGATCCAGTTGACGCGCAGCGGGTTGATCTCGTGCAGCGGCTTGAACTCGCTTTCCTTGTCCCACCAGCGATGGGCGAGGGCTTCGAATTTGGCGATTTCAGCGTGGTCGACGTTGCTCATGGTTTTCCCTGAATAAAGCGAATGCGTATGACAGGACGCGATAGGCGCCCATGTTGCCAGTTTTGCGCGCCCGCCGGGGCGGTTTGCTGGCCGTTGCCCTGTGACAGTTTGCCGGAGGTGGTGATCAATGTGCCTGACGTCCGGCTATTTTCGCGCCCCACTGCTGGGTGGTGGCAATGATGCGTTGTTCGTCCAGGCGCGTCAGCCGGCCCTCTTCGAGCAGCGGTTTGCCGGCCACCCAGAGGTGCTCCACGCAGTGCCGTGAGGTGGCGTAGATCAGTTGTGATACCGGGTCAAAGACCGGTTGCTGGGCCAGGCCGCGCAGGTCGAAGGCGACAATGTCGGCCGCCTTGCCGAGTTCCAGCGAGCCGATCTCGCCCTCCAGACCCAGGGCGCGGGCGCCGTTGAGGGTCGCCATGCGCAAGGCGCGGTGTGCATCCAGGGCGCTGGCCGAGCCGGCCACGGCCTTGGCCAGCAGGGCTGCGGTGCGGGTTTCGCCGAGCAGGTCGAGGTCGTTGTTGCTGGCCGCGCCGTCGGTGCCGATGGCCACGTTGACACCGGCCTGCCAGAGCTTCTCGACCGGGCAGAAACCACTGGCCAGCTTGAGGTTGGATTCCGGGCAGTGGATCACGCTGCTGTTGGTGGCCACCAGCAGGGCGATGTCCTCGTCATCGATCTGGGTCATGTGCACGGCCTGGAAGCGCGGGCCCAGCAGGCCCAGGCGGTTCAGCCGCGCCAGCGGGCGCTCACCGTGGTGTTCCAGGCTCTGCTGCACTTCGAAGGCGGTTTCATGGACGTGCATGTGGATGCCGGCGTCCACTTCCTCGGCGAGGATGCGCAGCTTTTCCAGATTCGCGTCGCTGACCGTATAGGGCGCATGGGGCCCGAAGGCCACGCTGATGCGCGGGTGATGCTTCATGTCGTCGAGCAAGGTCACGCCCTTGCGCAGGGCCTCGTCGGCATCCCGGGCACCGGGAATGGCGAAGTCCAGCACGGGGATGCTGATCTGCGCGCGCATGCCGCTGGCGTGCACCCGCTCGCAGGCCATCTCGGGAAAGAAGTACATGTCGGCAAAGCAGCTGATGCCGCTCTTAATCTGTTCGGCGATAGCCAGTTCGGTGCCGTCCTGCACGAACTGTTCATCGACCCATTTGGCTTCCGCCGGCCAGATGTGCTTTTCCAGCCAGGTCATCAGTGGCAGGTCATCGGCCAGGCCGCGGAACAGGGTCATGGCGGCATGCCCGTGGGCATTGACCAGGCCGGGGGTGAGCAGGCGGCCGGGCAGTTCGCGAATCTCCGTCGCGCCACGGCGCAGGGCTTCGGCGCGCGGTGCGATCAGTGCGATACGGCCGTCGCGAATACCCAGGCCATGGTCGTGCAGCACGACGCCGGCAGGCTCGACCGGCACCAGCCAGGTGGGCAGCAATAAAAGGTCGAGCGGTGCGTCGGCCATGGGGGGCTCCCTGAGCGAAAAACCCGAGTCTATAGAGGAACGCGGCAGTCTTGAAGGTGCTGGCGTGCGGCGCGGTGCCTGCCAGGCGTATACTGGCCGGCTTTCTTGGATGGAGTAGGTGATGCGCGAGCGTTTGCTGGCTGCCGAGCAGGTCGTGGGGTTCGTCTGGCGCGAGGGTGTGCTGCACGTGCTCGATCAGCGCCGCCTGCCTGGCGAGCAGGTCTGGCAGGCCTGTCATTCGGTGTCGGCGGTGGCCGCGGTGCTGGCCGAAGGCGCGCTGCTGGGCGCTGCCGCCCGGCTGATCTGCAGCGGCTACGCCCTGGTGCTCGGTGCTCGGCAGCGTGTGGACGAGGGCGCTGATTGGCGCGCCGGGCTGCAGGTCGACCGCGATGCGCTGTGCGCGGCCGGTCTGCCACCGCAAGAGGGCGAGCGCCTGCTGGCGCGCATGCAGCAGCGCCTGGCGGTGATGAAGCCCGGTGCGCAGGCCCTGGCCGTGCTGGAGGATGAAGCCCGTGGTGCCCATCAGCGTGACCGCGAGGCCAATCTGGCCATGGCCCAGCTGGGCGTGGAGCTGATCCGCGGGTTTCAGGGCAACCTGCAGAACCTGGTAAGTTTCGGCTGTGCCGGCGCGCTGGCCGGTGGCGGCATCGGTACGGCCCTTGGGGTGGTGCGCGCGGCCCAGCTCGAAGGTCTGCTGGAGCGCTGCTACCTGGGCGAGAGCCGGCCGTCTCTCGAGGGCGCGCACCTGGCTGCCTGGGAACTGCAGCGCGAAGGCATCGCCGCCGCATTGAGTGCCGATGCGGCGCTCGCCCATGTGATGAAGGAGCGGGGCATCACCTGGGCCGTCGTCGGCGCCGAGCGGATCGCCGCCAATGGCGATGTGTTGGCCGTGATCGGCACCTATCAGCTGGCCGTGGCGGCCATGCACCATGGTGTGCGGCTGATGGTGGTGGCGCCGAGCGCGCTCATCGACCTGCAGCAGGAGAGCGGCGAAGAGGGTTTTCACGACCTGGGCCACGGCCCGCTGGCCTATTCGCCCCATGAGCGCATCAAGGGCGTGGATGAGGTGGCGCCGCGCTACGACGTGACCCCGGGCGACCTGGTGGATTTCCTGGTCACCGAGCGCGGGGTGATCGAGCGCCCGGACGCGGCCAAGCTCACTCAGTTGATGTGCCGCAAACGGCTGCATTGAGCACCCGGCTTCATAAGCGGCGGGGATAGGTGCAGGGCGCGCTTTGTGGTAAGCTCCGGCAGTTTTCAGGGGCGCCGCCTGCGGTTGCCGTCACTGCTCGAATGCATGACATAACGTATTGATTTGTCGTGAGTCGTCGCTGGCCTGATGCCATTGCGACGCGCTTCGCCCGGCTGCAGATGAGCCGGGCGGAGTTTCATCAGAAAAAAGGAATCAGGCTACTCATGGGCGAACTGGCCAAAGAAATCCTCCCGGTCAACATCGAAGATGAACTGAAACAGTCGTACCTCGACTACGCGATGAGCGTGATCGTCGGGCGTGCCTTGCCGGATGCGCGCGACGGCCTGAAGCCCGTGCATCGCCGGGTGCTGTTCGCCATGAGCGAGCTGGGCAACGACTGGAACAAGCCCTACAAGAAATCCGCCCGTGTGGTCGGTGACGTGATCGGTAAATATCACCCGCATGGTGACACCGCCGTCTACGACACCATCGTGCGGATGGCCCAGCCATTCTCGCTGCGCTACCTGCTGGTCGACGGCCAGGGCAACTTCGGTTCGGTGGACGGCGACAACGCCGCGGCCATGCGATACACCGAAGTGCGCATGACCAAGCTGGCCCACGAGCTGCTGGCCGACCTGCACAAGGAAACCGTCGACTGGGTGCCCAACTACGACGGCACCGAGCAGATCCCGGCGGTCATGCCGACCAAGATCCCCAACCTGCTGGTCAACGGCTCCAGCGGTATCGCCGTGGGCATGGCCACCAACATCCCGCCGCACAACCTGGGCGAAGTGATCGATGGCTGCCTGGCGCTGATCGACAACCCGGAGCTGACCGTCGATGAGCTGATGCAGTACATCCCCGGTCCGGATTTCCCGACCGCGGGCATCATCAACGGGCGCGCCGGCATCATCGAGGCCTACCGCACCGGCCGTGGCCGCATCTACATCCGCGCCCGCGCCGAAGTCGAGGACATCGACAAGGTCGGCGGCCGCCAGCAGATCGTCGTCACCGAACTGCCGTACCAGCTGAACAAGGCCCGCCTGATCGAGAAGATCGCCGAGCTGGTCAAAGAGAAGAAGATCGAAGGCATCACCGAGCTGCGCGACGAGTCCGACAAGGACGGCATGCGCGTGGTCATCGAGCTGCGCCGCGGCGAAGTGCCGGAGGTGATCCTCAACAACCTCTACGCCCAGACCCAGATGCAGAGCGTGTTCGGCATCAACGTGGTGGCGCTGATCGACGGCCAGCCGAAGATCCTCAACCTCAAGGACATGCTCGATGCCTTCATCCTGCACCGTCGTGAGGTGGTTACCCGCCGCACCGTGTTCGAACTGCGCAAGGCCCGCGAGCGTGGTCACATCCTCGAAGGCCAGGCGGTCGCGCTGTCCAACATCGACCCGGTGATCGCCCTGATCAAGGCCTCGCCGACGCCGTCCGAGGCCAAGGAAGCGCTGATCTCCACGGCCTGGGAATCCACCGCCGTGGAGGCCATGGTCGAGCGCGCCGGCGCCGACTCCTGCCGCCCGGAAGGCCTCGATCCGCAATACGGCCTGCGTGACGGCAAGTACTACCTATCGCCGGAACAGGCCCAGGCGATCCTCGACCTGCGCCTGCACCGCCTGACCGGCCTGGAGCACGAAAAGCTGCTGGCCGAGTACCAGGAGATCCTCAACCAGATCGGCGAGCTGATCCGCATCCTGACCAGCGCCGTGCGCCTGATGGAAGTGATTCGCGAGGAGCTGGAAGCGGTCAAGGCCGAGTTCGGCGACAAGCGCCGCACCGAGATTCTCGATTCGCGTCTGGACCTGACCCTGGGTGACATGATCCCGCAAGAAGAACGCGTGGTGACCATCTCCTACGGCGGCTATGCCAAGACCCAGCCGCTGACCGCCTACCAGGCCCAGCGCCGCGGCGGCAAGGGCAAGTCGGCCACCGGCATCAAGGACGAGGACTACATCGCGCACCTGCTGGTCGCCAACAGCCACGCCACGCTGCTGCTGTTCTCCAGCAAGGGCAAGGTGTACTGGCTGAAAACCTACGAAATTCCCGAAGCGTCCCGCGCCGCCCGTGGCCGCCCGTTGGTCAACCTGCTGCCGCTGGAGGAGGGTGAGTACATCACCACCATGCTGCAGATCGACCTCGAGGCCCTGCAGCAGCAGGCCGGCGCCGACGACGTGGACGACAGCGACGACGCCGTGCTCGAAGGCGAGATCGTCGAAGCCGAAGAAGTGGCTGAAGTGGCCGAGGTCGAGGAAGTCGAAGGCGAAACCGCCGAGCTGGTGGCCGAGCCGACTGGCGCCTACATCTTCATGGCCACCGCCTCCGGTACCGTGAAGAAGACCCCGCTGGTGCAATTCAGCCGTCCGCGTTCCAACGGCCTGATCGCCCTGAAGCTGAAGGAAGGCGACACCCTGATCGCCGCCGCCATCACCGACGGTTCCAAGGAAGTCATGCTGTTCTCCAGCGCCGGCAAGGTGATCCGTTTCGCCGAGAGCGTGGTTCGCGTCATGGGCCGTGGCGCCCGTGGTATCCGCGGCATGCGCATCGGCAAGGACCAGCGCCTGATTTCCATGCTGATCCCGGAATCCGGTGCGCAGATCCTCACCGCTTCCGAGCGTGGTTTCGGCAAGCGTACGGCCCTCTCCAAGTTCCCGCGTCGTGGTCGTGGCGGCCAGGGCGTGATCGGCATGATCACCAAGGAGCGTAACGGCCCGCTGATCGGCGCCATCCAGGTGCAGGACGGCGAGGAAATCATGCTGATTTCCGACCAGGGCACCCTGGTGCGCACCCGTGTCGACGAAGTCTCCAGTTCCGGCCGCAACACCCAGGGCGTGACCCTGATCAAGCTGGCCAAGGACGAGAAACTGGTCGGCCTGGAGCGTGTGCAGGAGCCGTCCGAAGAAGACATCGAAGTGGAGCTGGACGAAGAGGGCAACCCGATCGTTGTCGCCGAAGCCGATGAAGCTGTTGCAGGCGAGGAGCCGGCAGCGGAAGGTGACGAGCCAGCAGAAGAAGATCGCGACGCCTAACCGCGCCGCTCTGCCTGCGGTGTTACGGCATTGCAGGCAGCATTTCGCCAGATAGATGTAGCAGACAGTCAAGCGAGAGTGAATTGTGAGCAAGCGAGCCTTTAACTTCTGCGCCGGCCCGGCCGCGCTTCCCGAAGCCGTTCTGCAGCGTGCCCAGGCCGAGTTGCTCGACTGGCAGGGCAAGGGCCTTTCCGTCATGGAAATGAGCCACCGCAGCGACGACTACGTGGCTATCGCCGAAAAGGCCGAGCAGGATCTGCGCGATCTGCTGAGCATTCCCTCCGACTACAAGGTGCTGTTCCTGCAGGGCGGCGCCAGCCAGCAGTTCGCCGAGATTCCGCTCAACCTGCTGCCCGAAGACGGCACCGCCGACTACATCGACACCGGCATCTGGTCGAAGAAGAGCATCGAGGAGGCGCGCCGCTACGGCAACGTCAACGTCGCTGCCAGCGCCAAGCCCTACGATTACTTCGCCATTCCCGGCCAGAACGAGTGGCAGTTGTCGAAAGACGCCGCCTACCTGCACTACGCCAGCAACGAAACCATCGGTGGCCTGCAGTTCGACTGGATTCCGGAAACCGGCGACGTGCCGCTGGTGGTCGACATGTCCTCGGACATCCTGTCCCGTGAAGTGGACATCTCCAGGTTCGGCCTGATCTACGCCGGCGCCCAGAAGAACATCGGCCCCAGCGGCCTGGTGGTGGCGATCATTCGCGAAGACCTGCTTGGTCGTGCGCGCAGCAGCTGCCCGACCATGCTCAATTACAAGATCGCCGCCGATAACGGTTCGATGTACAACACCCCGGCGACCTTCAGCTGGTACCTGTCCGGCCTGGTGTTCGAGTGGCTGAAGGAGCAGGGCGGTGTCGCCGCCATGGAGCAGCGCAACAAGGCCAAGAAGGACCTGCTGTACAAGGCCATCGACGCCAGCGAGTTCTACAGCAACCCGATCGCCAAGAACGCCCGCTCGTGGATGAACGTGCCGTTCCGCCTGGCGGACGAGCGCCTCGACAAACCGTTCCTGGCCGGCGCCGATGCCCGCGGCCTGCTCAACCTCAAGGGCCACCGCTCGGTGGGCGGCATGCGCGCCTCCATCTATAACGCCGTGGGCCTGGACGCGGTCGAGGCGCTGGTCGCCTACATGGCGGAGTTCGAGAAGGAGCACGCCTGATGAGCAACGATGCCAATACCGACCAGGCGCTGCAGGCCCTGCGCCTGCGCATCGACAGCCTGGACGAGAAGATCCTCGAGCTGATCAGCGACCGTGCGCGCTGCGCTGAAGAAGTGGCGCGGGTGAAGATGGCGACCCTGGCCGAAGGCGAGGTGCCGGTGTTCTACCGCCCCGAGCGTGAGGCGCAGGTACTCAAGCGCGTCATGGAGCGCAACCGCGGCCCACTGGGCAACGAGGACATGGCGCGGTTGTTCCGCGAGATCATGTCCTCCTGCCTGGCCCTGGAAAACCCGCTCAAGGTTGCCTACCTCGGCCCGGAAGGCACCTTCTCCCAGGCAGCGGCGATGAAGCATTTCGGTCACGCGGTGATCAGCCAGCCCATGGCGGCGATCGACGAAGTGTTCCGCGAGGTGGTGGCCGGCGCCGTCAATTTCGGCGTGGTGCCGGTGGAGAATTCCACCGAGGGTGCGGTCAACCACACCCTGGACAGCTTCCTCGAGCACGACCTGGTGATCTGCGGCGAAGTGGAGCTGCGCATCCACCACCATCTGCTGGTCGGCGATGCCACCAAGACCGACCGCATTACCCGTATCTACTCCCACGCCCAGTCCCTGGCCCAGTGCCGCAAGTGGCTGGATGCCCATTACCCGAACGTCGAGCGCGTGGCGGTTTCCAGCAACGCCGATGCGGCGCGCCGGGTGAAGAGCGAGTGGAACTCGGCGGCGATTGCCGGCGACATGGCGGCCAACCTGTATGACCTGACCCGCCTGGCCGAGAAGATCGAGGATCGCCCGGACAACTCCACGCGCTTTCTGATCATCGGCAACCAGGAAGTGCCGCCCACCGGCGACGACAAGACCTCGGTGATCGTCTCGATGCGCAACAAACCCGGTGCCCTGCACGAGCTGCTGGTGCCGTTCCACCAGAACGGCATCGACCTGACCCGTATCGAAACGCGCCCGTCGCGCAGCGGCAAGTGGACCTACGCCTTCTTCATCGATTTCGTCGGCCACCACCGCGACCCGCTGATCAAGGACGTGCTGGAAAAAATCAATGGGGAAGCCGTGGCGCTCAAGGTGCTGGGTTCCTATCCCAAGGCAGTACTTTAACTGCGGCTCCAGGCCGCGGGTTGCGGGCGACAGGCAACAGGCTTGTGCTCGCTGCCCGGGCCTGCAGCCTGAGGCCTGACTATGAGTTGTGATTTCATCGCCCTGGCCCAGCCAGGCGTACAGAAACTGTCCCCCTACGTGCCAGGCAAGCCGGTCGACGAGTTGGCCCGTGAGCTGAACATGGATCCGGCCAGCATCGTCAAACTGGCCAGCAACGAAAACCCGCTGGGCCCGAGCCCCAAGGCGCTGGCGGCGATCCGCGCCGAGCTGGATGAGCTGACCCGCTACCCCGACGGCAATGGTTTCGCCCTGAAGACCCTGCTGGCCGAGCGCTGCGGCGTGACCACCGCCCAGGTCACCCTGGGTAACGGCTCCAACGACATCCTCGAGCTGGTCGCCCGCGCCTACCTGGCGCCCGGCCTGAACGCGGTGTTCAGCGCACACGCTTTCGCCGTCTACCCGATCGCCACCCAGGCCGTCGGCGCCCAGGCCAAGGTCGTACCGGCGGTGAATTTCGGTCATGACCTGCCGGCGATGCTGGCGGCCATCGATGCCAATACCCGCGTGGTGTTCATCGCCAACCCCAACAACCCGACCGGTACCTGGTTCGGCAAGCAGGCGCTGCGCGACTTTCTCGCCGCCGTGCCGGAAAACGTGCTGGTGGTGCTGGACGAGGCCTATATCGAATACGCCGACGGCGACGAGTTGCCAGACGGCCTGGATTATCTGGCCGATCACCCCAACCTGCTGGTCTCGCGTACCTTCTCCAAGGCCTACGGCCTGGCTTCGCTGCGCGTCGGCTATGGCCTGAGCCGGCCGGACGTGGCCGACGTGCTGAACCGCGTCCGGCAGCCGTTCAACGTCAACAGCTTCGCCCTGGCCGCGGCCTGCGCAGCCTTCGACGATACCGAGTACCTGGCACGCAGCCGTGAAATCAACACCGCCGGCATGCTGCAGCTGCAGGAAGGTTGCCGTGAGCTGGGCCTGAGCTGGATTCCGTCGAAGGCCAACTTCCTGGCCATCGACTTCGGCCGTGATACCGCAGCGATCAATCAGGGCCTGCTCCATGAAGGCGTGATCGTGCGCCCGGTCGCCGGCTACGGCATGCCCAACCACCTGCGCGTTTCCATCGGCCTGCCGGCCGAGAACGCCCGCTTCCTGGAAGCGCTGCGCAAGGTGCTGAACGCGTGACGCAACGCACAGCAGCCATGCAGCCGCTGGTCGAGCGCCTGGTGGTGGTCGGCCTGGGGCTGATCGGCGGTTCCTTCGCCAAGGGCCTGCGCGCCCGTGGCGTGTGCCGTGAAGTGGTGGGCGTCGACCTGGATGCGCAGTCGCGGCGTCTGGCCGTCGAGCTGGGCGTGGTCGACCGTTGCGAAGAAGCACTGGCCGCCGCCTGTCAGGGCGCCGACGTGATCATGCTGGCCGTTCCTATCCTGGCCATGGAGCGCGTGCTCGGCGAACTGGCCAGGCTGGATCTGGGCGACGCCATCCTGACCGATGCCGGCAGCGCCAAGGGCAATGTGGTGCGCGCTGCCGGCGCGGCGTTCGGTGGCGTGCCGGCGCGCTTCGTGCCGGGCCACCCGATTGCCGGCTCCGAGCAGAGCGGGGTGGAGGCGGCCAATGGCGAGCTGTTCAAGCGCCACAAGGTGATCCTCACGCCCCTGGCACAGACCGATGCGCGAGCGCTGCAACGTGTCGACCAGCTGTGGCGCGAGCTGGGCGCCGATGTCGAGCACATGCAGGTCGAACACCACGACCAGGTGCTCGCCGCCACCAGCCACTTGCCCCATCTGCTGGCCTTCGGCCTGGTCGATTCGCTGGCCAAGCGCAACGAAAACCTGGAGATCTTCCGCTACGCCGCTGGTGGCTTCCGCGATTTCACGAGAATCGCCGGCAGCGACCCGATCATGTGGCACGACATCTTTCTCGCCAACCGCGAGGCCGTGCTGCGCACCTTGGATGTATTTCGCGACGACCTCGACGCCTTGCGCGACGCGGTCGACGCAGGGGACGGGCATCACCTCTTGGGCGTATTCACCCGCGCCCGGGTGGCCCGCGAACATTTCAGCAAAATACTGGCCCGCCGGGCCTATGTGGACGCTATGCACTCGAACGATTTGATTTTCCTGGCAAATCCTGGCGGCAAGGTCGCCGGCCGCATCCGCGTACCGGGCGACAAGTCCATCTCGCACCGCTCGATCATGCTCGGTTCCCTGGCCGAGGGCACCACCGAGGTCGAGGGTTTCCTGGAGGGCGAAGACGCCCTGGCGACCCTGCAGGCCTTTCGCGACATGGGCGTGGTCATCGAAGGCCCGCACCATGGCCGCGTGACCATCCATGGCGTCGGCCTGCACGGCTTGAAGCCGCCACCCGGCCCGATCTACGTCGGCAACTCCGGCACCTCGATGCGCCTGCTCTCCGGCCTGCTGGCCGGCCAGCCGTTCGACGTGACCATGACCGGCGACGCCTCGCTGTCCAAGCGCCCGATGAACCGCGTGGCCAATCCGCTGCGGGAAATGGGAGCCGTGGTCGAGACCGGCCCGGACGGCCGTCCGCCGCTGACCATCCGTGGCGGCAGCAAGCTCAAGGCGCTGACCTACACCCTGCCGATGGCCAGCGCCCAGGTGAAATCCTGCCTGCTGCTGGCCGGCCTGTACGCCGAAGGCATCACCACCGTGACCGAGCCGGCGCCGACCCGCGACCATACCGAGCGCATGCTGCGCGGCTTCGGTTATGCGGTCGAGTCCAACGGCCCGGTGGCCTCCCTGCAGGCCGGCGGCAAGCTGACCGCCACCCGTATCGAAGTGCCGGCGGACATTTCTTCGGCGGCGTTCTTCCTGGTCGCGGCGTCCATCGCCGAAGGTTCCGACCTGCTGCTCGAGCATGTCGGCATCAACCCGACCCGTATCGGCGTGATCGAGATCCTGCGCCTGATGGGCGGCGACATCAGCCTGGAAAACCCGCGTGAAGTCGGCGGCGAGCCGGTGGCCGACCTGCGCGTGCGCGGCGCCAGGCTCAAGGGCATCGAGATCCCCGAGGAGCTGGTGCCGCTGGCCATCGACGAATTCCCGGTGCTGTTCGTGGCGGCGGTCTGCGCCGAAGGCCGCACCGTGTTGCGCGGCGCCGAAGAGCTGCGGGTGAAAGAGTCCGACCGTATCCAGGTCATGGCCGATGGCCTCACCAGCCTGGGCGTCAAGGTCGAGCCGACCGCGGACGGCATCATCATCGACGGCGGCCAAAGCATCGGCGGCGGCGACGTGTACAGCCACGGCGATCACCGTATCGCCATGGCCTTCAGTGTCGCCTCGCTGCGCGCCACTGCGCCGATCCGCATCCACGACTGCGCCAACGTCGCCACCTCGTTCCCCAACTTCCTGGCCCTGGCCGAGCAGGTGGGCATGCGTGTCGCCGTGGAGGGCAAGCAATGAACCTGAATGCGCCGGTGATCACCATCGACGGGCCCAGCGGCTCGGGCAAGGGCACGGTAGCCGGCCTATTGGCCAAGCAGCTGGGCTGGAACCTGCTCGACTCCGGCGCGCTGTATCGCCTGCTGGCGTTCTGCGCGGGTAATCATGGCGTCGATCTGAGCAACGAAGCGTCGCTGAAACTGCTGGCCGCCCATCTGGACGTGCAGTTCCTCGCCGCCGGCGACGGCAAGCCCCAGCGCATCATCCTCGAGGGCGAGGAGGTGACAGACGCCATTCGCAACGAGACCGTCGGTGCCGGTGCCTCCCAGGTTGCCGCGCTGCCCGCCGTGCGCGAGGCCCTGTTGCAGCGCCAGCGCGCCTTTCGCGAAGCGCCGGGGCTAATCGCCGACGGGCGGGATATGGGCACGGTGGTTTTCGAAGACGCGCCGCTGAAGGTTTTCCTCACCGCCAGCGCCGAGGAACGTGCCAATAGGCGTTACCTGCAGTTGAAGGCCAAGGGCGATGATGTTAATCTCGCGAGTCTTCTCGATGAGATCCGGGCGCGCGACGAGCGTGATACCCAGCGTGCGGTGGCTCCGCTCAAGCCGGCAGCCGACGCAATCCAGCTGGATTCCACCCAGCTGTCCATCGAGCAGGTGCTGGAAAGAATCCTGAGCGAAGTCGCCAATCGCGACCTCGCCGGTTGAAAAGAGCCAATTTCGGCTCGCAAGGGAGGCATACGGGAGACCAGTCCCAGTCCCGTAGGCCTCTTTTTATATGAATAAACCCGCATTGTCTGGAATGCGGAGCAGGGCGAATCCCCGCCCGACCCTACAGGAATCAACATGAGCGAAAGCTTTGCAGAACTTTTTGAAGAAAGCCTGAAGTCCCTCGACATGCAGCCGGGTGCCATCATCACCGGCATCGTGGTCGACATCGACGGCGACTGGGTTACCGTTCACGCTGGCCTGAAGTCCGAGGGCGTCATCCCTCTGGAGCAGTTCTTCAACGAACAAGGCGAGCTGACCATCAAGGTCGGTGACGAAGTACACGTAGCGCTGGACGCGGTCGAAGACGGCTTCGGTGAAACCAAGCTGTCCCGCGAAAAAGCCAAGCGCGCCGAGTGCTGGATCGTTCTGGAAGCAGCTTTCGCCGCCGAGGAAGTGGTCAAGGGCGTTATCAACGGTAAGGTTAAGGGCGGCTTCACTGTCGACGTTAACGGCATCCGTGCGTTCCTGCCAGGTTCCCTGGTCGATGTCCGTCCGGTGCGTGATACCACTCACCTGGAAGGCAAAGAGCTCGAGTTCAAGGTCATCAAGCTGGACCAGAAGCGCAACAACGTTGTCGTTTCCCGTCGCAGCGTCCTGGAAGCCGAAAACAGTGCCGAGCGCGAAGCGCTGCTGGAATCGCTGCAGGAAGGCCAGCAGGTCAAGGGTATCGTCAAGAACCTCACCGACTACGGCGCATTCGTGGATCTGGGTGGCGTCGACGGCCTGCTGCACATCACCGACATGGCCTGGAAGCGTATCAAGCACCCGTCCGAGATCGTCAACGTTGGCGACGAGATCGACGTCAAGGTTCTGAAGTACGATCGCGAGCGTAACCGTGTTTCCCTGGGCCTGAAGCAACTGGGCGAAGACCCATGGGTTGCCATCAAGGCGCGTTACCCGGAAAGCACCCGCGTCATGGCGCGCGTGACCAACCTGACCGACTACGGCTGCTTCGCAGAGCTGGAAGAAGGCGTGGAAGGCCTGGTACACGTTTCCGAAATGGACTGGACCAACAAGAACATCCACCCGTCGAAAGTCGTTCAGGTTGGCGACGAAGTGGAAGTCATGGTTCTGGACATCGACGAAGAGCGTCGTCGTATCTCCCTGGGTATCAAGCAGTGCAAGACCAACCCATGGGAAGACTTCTCCGGTCAGTTCAACAAGGGTGACCGCATCTCCGGTACCATCAAGTCGATCACCGATTTCGGTATCTTCATTGGTCTGGACGGCGGCATCGACGGCCTGGTTCACCTGTCCGACATCTCCTGGAACGAAGTCGGCGAAGAAGCCGTACGTCGCTTCAAGAAGGGCGACGAGCTGGAAACCGTCATCCTGTCGGTCGACCCGGAGCGTGAGCGCATCTCCCTGGGTATCAAGCAACTGGAAGAAGATCCGTTCTCCGACTACGTTGCTGTCAACGACAAAGGCACCATCGTTCGCGGTACCGTGAAGGAAGTTGACGCCAAGGGCGCCATCATCACTCTGGCCGACGGCATCGAAGCCACTCTGAAAGCCTCCGAAATCAGCCGTGACCGCGTTGAAGACGCGCGCAACGTTCTGAAAGAAGGCGAAGAAGTAGAGGCCAAGATCATCAGCGTCGATCGCAAGAGCCGCGTGATCAGCCTGTCCGTCAAGTCGAAAGACGTCGAAGACGAAAAAGAAGCCATCAAGGAAATGCGCAAGCAGGAAGTTGAAACTTCCGGTCCGACCACCATCGGTGATCTGATTCGTGCGCAAATGGAAAACCAGAACTAAGTTCGGGTAATCCACCAAAAAGGGCGACTTCGGTCGCCCTTTTTTATGCCTGTCATTTTGGGAAAAACGCCCCCCGCAAGCCGGATTCAATGACCGATTCTGGCGGTTTTCCGTGCTCGCCGAAATGCACTCAGCCTCGGACCTGCCGGCTGAACGAGCCGTGCAGAATCTGGATAGCGATCTGCAGTAAACGGCTATTGCCCTTTCGTACCCGCTCTTAATCTGGCCCTGCCTGATACGCCCCCTGTGGCGTTGCCTGATAAGAACAACGGAGGGTACGACCCCATGACCGGCACACTCGATCGCCTTGCCCGGCAGCTCACTGAATCCGTTCAGGAGGATCCTGCCAAGGGTATTTTCCGCTGCCGCCGCGACGTCTTTACCGACCCGGATCTGTTCGAACTGGAGATGAAGCACATCTTCGAGAGCGGCTGGGTCTACCTGGCCCACGAGAGCCAGATCCCCGAGATCAACGATTACTTCACCACCCATATCGGCCGCCAGCCCGTGGTCATCACCCGCGACAAGGGCGGCGAGCTGCATGGCCTGATCAACGCCTGTGCCCACCGTGGTGCCGTGCTGTGCCGGCGCAAGCAGGGCAACAAGGGCTCGTTCACCTGCCCATTCCACGGCTGGACCTTCAGCAACGTCGGCAAGCTGCTCAAGGTCAAAGACGCCAGGACCGGCGGCTACCCCGAGAGCTTCGACTGCGAAGGTTCCCACGACCTCACGCGCCTGGCGCGCTTCCAGAGCTACCGGGGTTTCCTGTTCGGCAGCCTC
>Ga0268256_1000338_pt1 | contig 45750 bp, 38 predicted proteins | sample AgamicAtAmrz_FD_200247 | JGI IMG/M metagenome (GOLD analysis project Ga0268256, IMG submission 200247) | Agave microbial communities from Guanajuato, Mexico - At.Am.rz (v2) (version 3) | ecosystem: Host-associated > Plants > Roots > Rhizosphere | place: Guanajato, Mexico | collected 2012-06-07 | reverse complement strand
TGGAAGAGGCGTGCTATTTCGCTAACGCCGCTGCGGGCGTGGTTGTCGGCAAACTCGGTACCTCCACCGTCTCACCGGTTGAGCTGGAAAATGCCGTGCGCGGGCGCTCGGAGACCGGCTTCGGTGTAATGACCGAAGCGGGGCTGAAAGAGGCGGTAGCCGCTGCGCGCAAACGCGGTGAGAAAGTGGTGATGACCAACGGCGTATTCGACATTCTGCACGCCGGTCACGTCTCCTATCTCGCTAATGCCCGTAAGCTCGGCGACCGCCTGATTGTGGCAGTCAACAGCGATGCATCAACCAGACGCCTGAAGGGCGAAACGCGTCCGGTGAATCCGCTGGAACAGCGCATGATCGTGCTTGGCGCGCTGGAAGCGGTGGACTGGGTGGTGGCGTTTGAAGAGGATACGCCGCAGCGCCTGATCGCCGGGATCCTGCCGGATCTGCTGGTTAAAGGCGGGGACTATAAGCCGGAAGAGATTGCCGGAAGCGAAGAGGTGTGGGCCAACGGCGGCGACGTGCTGGTACTTAACTTCGAAGATGGCTGCTCGACAACCAACATCATCAAAAAGATCCAGAAAAACAGCGGTAAGTAGCAGATATCAAAAGCGCTCTCCCTCGTCATGAGGGAGAGACATACGGTCTTAAATGTTATCGACCGGCGGGATAGCGGGCGGTGACACCGCACTGGTGGCAGCGGAAGGCGTTACGCTGCTGTCCGCGGCTGGCGTGACGCTTGCGGTAGCCGGTGTACCGGCACTGCGGCCTTCCAGTTCGTTCAGACGCTGTTCCAGCGCAGTCAGCTTTTCACGAGTACGCAGCAGTACCTGCGTCTGCACGTCAAACTCTTCCCGGCTCACCAGATCCAGACGCGACAGCTGCGCCTGCAGGGTCTGGCGGATGCGTTTCTCAACGTCTTCCCCGAATTCGCGAATCCCTTTGGGCATAGACTCATGTACCTGACGGGCGATCTGTTCAATTTTTTTCGGGTCAATCATAGCGGTTTCCCTGAGCTGATGTGGTGTTAAACCTAATTGTAATGCCTGATCCGCAGGTGATAAACCGGAAATGTCCCCATTGCGTTATTCAGGCGAATACGCGTGCTTTTGCTATATCCATTATGAGTATATGAAGCTTATGCATTGCCGCCATTAATCAATGGCGTTATAGTTAACCCGCTTATTCTCAGGGCGGGGCGAAATTCCCCACCGGCGGTAAATCAGCGCAGCTGAAAGCCCGCGAGCGCTTCAATGGCAACGTTGAAGGTCAGCAGATCCGGTGTAATTCCGGGGCCGACGGTTAAAGTCCGGATGGGAGAGGGTAACGACACAGCTCAGGCTACGGCCTGCTCACGTTATTATTATGCCGCTTGCGGTACTCCTAAGACTGCCCTGATTCTGGTAACCATATTTTTACTGAGGTTTTATTACCATGAATCAGACGCTCCTTTCTTCTTTTGGTTCCTCTGCCGAGCGCGTGGAACAGGCACTTACCGCCCTGCGCAACGGTCGCGGTGTGATGGTGCTGGACGATGAAAATCGCGAAAACGAAGGCGACATGATCTTTGCCGCCGAAACCATGACCGTAGAGCAGATGGCGCTGACCATCCGTCACGGCAGCGGTATTGTTTGCCTGTGCATCAACGAAGATCGCCGTAAACAGCTCGATCTGCCGATGATGGTGGAGAACAACACCAGCTCCTTCGGCACCGGTTTTACTGTCACCATCGAAGCCGCGCACGGCGTGACCACCGGCGTGTCCGCTGCTGACCGTATCACCACGGTGCGTGCCGCCATTGCCGACGGCGCGAAGCCATCGGATCTCAACCGTCCAGGCCACGTTTTCCCGCTGCGCGCGCAGCCGGGCGGCGTACTGACCCGCGGTGGCCATACCGAAGCGACCATCGATCTGGTAACCCTCGCCGGCTTCAAGCCTGCGGGCGTGCTGTGCGAGCTGACTAATGATGACGGTACTATGGCGCGCGCGCCGGAGTGCATCGCTTTCGCCCGTCAGCATGATATGCCGGTGGTGACTATTGAGGATCTGGTTGAGTATCGTCAGACCCACGAACGCAAAGCCAGCTGAACGTAGCGCATAAAAAACCCGGCAGCCGCCGGGTTTTTTTATCGCTTTTTATCAGCCGATGCCGCTGCTTTGCAGGAGCGTCAGGCTGAAGCCCATCACCGACATGCCACACAGCACGCCATAGCTCGGGTTGTTGTGCGGATCGATCTCTTTGGCCAGCGGCATCAGTTCATCCACCGACAGCGCCACCATAATCCCGGCCACCGCCGCCATAATCGCCGCCATCACTACCGGCGATACCAGAGTGCCGAGGATCAGCCACGCCAGCACGCCGCCGAGGATTTCTGCCATACCGGACACGCCAGCCCACAGCAGCGCTTTGCGTTTTGAGCCGGTGGCAGCAAACACCGGCCCGGCGACGGCCAGCCCTTCAGGAATGTTGTGCAGGGCGACCGCCAGCGCAATGCCCAGACCCAGTTCCAGATCGCTGCTCGCCGTAACATAGGTGGCGATGCCTTCCGGGAAGTTGTGCAGGCTGATGCCAAGCGTCAGCAACAGCGCGGTGCGTTGCAGGTTGCGCTTTTTCAGCGAACCGTCCACCAGATCCTGCGGATGGGCGTGGGGCAGGGAGCGGTCCAGCACGAAGTAACCCACCAGGCCGAGAATAAACATCCCGTAGCCCAGCACCGGAGACATCCCCTCGGTGTGGAGCGCGGCGGGAAGCATCTCCATCAGGGAGATAAGCAGCATAATGCCGGCAGCAAAGCCGAGAGAGAACGCCAGCAACCGGTTGGACGGTCTCTGGCCAAGTACGCCAAACAGGGCTCCGATAAAGGTGGCTCCGCCTGCCAGTATGGTCAGGAGCAACGGCACTGACATAAACTTCTCCTTTGATAATGATTCTCATTAATATTAATGAGTGGGCGGCGAAATAGCGAGACCGCAAGCCCCTGATTTACACAGTACTTACATTCAAAATTCCTGATGATCATCATCATGGTTATCTGAGTTCATCCCGGTATGAAAGCGCGTAAGGTGGTGCATATCTTGTTTAGCGCAGTTTGAAGGATAACACCATGTCTCATACGCGAATGCCAGCACTGTTTCTGGGGCATGGCAGCCCAATGAACGTCCTCGAAGACAATCTTTACACCCGCGCCTGGCAGCAGCTGGGCGACACGCTGCCGCGCCCGAAAGCTATCGTGGTGATATCCGCGCACTGGTATACCCGCGGCACCGGCGTGACCGCGATGGAAACCCCGAAAACCATCCATGATTTCGGCGGCTTCCCGCAGGCGCTGTACGACACCCATTATCCGGCCCCCGGCTCGCCGGCGCTGGCTCAGCGGCTGGTGGATCTGCTTGCCCCGGTGCCGGTGACGCTGGATAAAGAAGCCTGGGGCTTTGACCACGGCTCCTGGGGCGTGCTGATTAAGATGTACCCTGATGCCAATATCCCGATGGTGCAGCTCAGCATCGACAGCACCAAACCCAACGTCTGGCATTACCAGCTAGGTCGTAAACTCGCCGCGCTGCGCGACGAGGGCATTATGCTGGTGGCGAGCGGTAACGTGGTGCATAACCTGCGCACCGCGCGCTGGCACGGCGAAAGCACGCCGTATCCCTGGGCACAATCGTTTAATGACTACGTTAAAGCGAACCTGACATGGCAGGGTGATGCCGATAAACATCCGCTGGTGAACTATCTCGACCATGAAGGCGGCAGTCTTTCGAATCCGACGCCGGATCACTTCCTGCCGCTGCTCTACGTGCTGGGCGCGTGGGATGGCGAGGAGCCGGTGAGCGTGCCGGTTGAGGGCATGGAAATGGGGTCGATCAGTATGCTGTCGGTGCAGGTGGGCTAAAAAATAAGGCGCGAACCGTCGCGCCTTATTTATCTGCGGTGAGGGTTACTCAACAAAGATATGCGGGTAGAAGCGCGACATATCCTGGGTGATCAGCGCCTTATCTTCGCGAATGCCGATCCCGGCCGGTTGATCGTTGATAAGCCAGCTGCCAATCAGCGTGTAGCTGCCGTCGAACTGCGGCAGCGGATGGTACTGCTGCACAATCATGCCTTCTTCACCGTAAACGCCTTCCGAGCGGGCAATCTCCTGACCGTTATCGACGATGGTGATGTTGGCACCTTCGCGCGAGAACAGCGGCTTCACCACATATTTTGCCATCTCAGGATGGCTGTCTTCGGCAAAGTACGCGGGCAGCAGGTTAGGATGGTCCGGGAACATCTTCCACAGCAGCGGCAGCAGCGCTTTATTGGAGAGAATGCTCTTCCAGGCTGGCTCCAGCCAGCGCACGCCGGCATCTTCCAGCTTGGTGGAGAACACCTCGCGCAGCATGAATTCCCACGGATAGAGCTTAAACAGGTTGCTGATCACCTGATCCTGCAGATCGGTGAACTGCCCCTTTTCGCCAAGGCCGATATCTTCGATAAACAGGAATTCAGAGGCGACTCCCGCTTCAGCTGCGCAGTCCTGCAGATACTGCACGGTACCGCGATCTTCGACGCTGTCGCGACAGCAGGCAAAATGCACCAGCTGGAAGCCGTGTTTTTCACGCAGCTCCACGAAGCGCTCAATGATCTGCTCCTGCAGGCTGTTGAACTGATCGCTGCCCGCCGGCAGGTTTCCGGCGTTAAGCTGATCTTCAAGCCACAGCCACTGGAAGAACGAGGCTTCGTAGAGTGACGTCGGGGTGTCGGCGTTGTTCTCAAGCAGCTTTGGCTCGCCCACGCCGTCCCAGGCGATGTCGAGACGAGAGTAGAGCGACGGCTGGTTGGTGCGCCATGACTGACGCACAAACTCCCAGGTGTGTTTCGGGATGCGGAATTTGGCCAGCAGATCGTCGCTGCTGACCACGGTTTCCACGGCCTGCAGGCACATCTGATGCAGCTCGGCGGTGACCGCTTCGAGGCGCTCCACCTGGGCGAGGGTCAGCTTATAGTAGGCGTCCTCACACCAGTACGGCTCGCCGTACATGGTGTGGAAGTTGAAACCAAATTCGGTGGCTTTTTCGCGCCAGTTGGGGCGCTCAACGATTGAAACGCGTTCCACGGTTAGCCCCCCATGGAGCGAGAGCTGGTACCGGCCGCGCTACGCTGCATGGTGTGCTGTTTGGCGACGGACTCGCCGAAGCCGCCGCGCGTGATAGTGGAGGTGGTGGCCGGCTTCGGTGCCAGCGCGGTTTTCGGCACGGTCATGGTACGGCCCGGCTGGGCAGCGCCATAGCCTTTACCGCTGGCGTCGGTGTACTGACCGTATGCCGGGCTGGCCGGGTTGCGCGAGCTGAACAGCGGCTGCTGGGCATAGCCCGCGCCACCGCCCATCAGGCGACCCATCATGTAGCCCGCCATCAGCGGCATCCAGAAGCTACCGCTGCTCTGGGCCTGGGCCTGGTTTTCACCGGTCGGTGCCATGCCCGCCTGCGCCGGTGCCTGCTGGCACTGGCCTTCTCCGAACTCTGCGACGCAATCTTCACGCGTGGCATATTTCGGCGCGGTGCGTTCTGCTTCTTTTACGGCATTGTTATAGGCGGTGGTGCACTGTTCGCTTTTGCCCGGATTGGCGGCGGAGCAGTCATCGGCGTTCTGATACATCGAGACGGTTTCGTCACTCTGTTCGCAGCCGGCAAGCATGAAGACCGCCGTTACGGCCAGCGCGACGGGAGTCAGATGACGTGCATTCCAGCTTTTGCGGAATGACGCGTGATTAATGGATTTTGTCCGTTTCATTTTTTCTTCCTGGGCCCGGAGGGAAAAGACAGCAAATTGTGCTCAGGATAGTGGATGGCTGGGTGAAATTAAAGCAAGTAAGCCGAGATAAGCGAGGATGGAAGGGGATCTTTACGTTGTCTTACGTTCAGGCAGGGGCGGGTGCCCCTGCCTGTCATCATCAGTTGCGGAACGGGTTCGCGCTGCTGCTGGTGGTACGTGCTGCAGCCGGTTGCGCGGTGGCCGCTGGCTGAGCCGCTGCGTCGCTGCTGGCCATGCTTTCAACCCGTGCATCCTGCTCCGGATTCTCCGGCGCGACGCTCTCTGGCGTGGTCGGGATCGGCTTGCCGAGCGCATTGTTAAGCGCAACCAGATCCTGCTCGTTGAGCGTACCCAGCGCAGATTTAATGTTGAGCTGGTTGATCAGGTAGTTATAGCGCGCGCTTGAGAGCTGCTGCTTGGCGTTGTACAGCGTGGTGGTCGCATCCAGCACGTCAACGATGGTACGTGTACCCACGGAGTAACCCGCTTCGGTCGCATCAAGGGAGCTTTGCGCAGAGACCACGGACTGTTTGTACGCGTTGATGCTGCTGATGGACGCATTCACGTTGTTATAGGACGAACGCACGGTCTGCACCACGCTGCGGTGCGCGCTCTCCAGCTGCTCGCTGGCACCCACGAAGCCGTACTGCGCCTGTTTCACCTGAGAGGTGACCGAACCGCCGCTGTACAGCGGGAGAGAGAAGCTCAGGCCAACGGAGTTCTGCCCTACGGTGCGGTCAGCGTTGCCGGCGCGCGCCGCCTGGCTGCCGCTGTAGTCAGTATCAGACAGGCTGGTGGAGGCGGTCAGGCCGAGAGTCGGCATATGGCCGGTTTCGGCGTAGCGGATCTGCTCGCGGGCCAGGTCCTGGTTCAGACGCGCCTGCAGCAGAGAAAGATTACGCTTCTCCGCTTCTTTCAGCAGGGCGTTCACCGGCTCAGGCTTAGACGGCGTGAAGCTGTCGACATTGAGCGACGCCAGCTCCGGATAGTAATTGCCGGTCACCTGACGCAGCTCTTCTACCGCGTTGTCCAGCGTGTTACGGGCGGCAACTTCGTTGGCCAGCACGTTGTCATACTGTGAACGGGCGTTCTGCACGTCGGTGATGGCGACCAAACCAACGTTGAAGCGCTGGGTGGTTTGATCGAGCTGACGATAGATCGCCTGCTTCTGCGCTTCGGTATAGGAAAGCGCATCGATGGCGCTTAATACGTTAAAATAGGCGGTAGCGGTGTTCAGGATCAGCGTCTGCTGATCGACCTGCCAGGTGACGTCCTGAATGCCGGCGCTTTTTTCCTGCAGCGTCAGGGCGCGCCATCTCGACATGTCGAAAATGGTCTGGGTCAGTTGCAGACTGCCGCTGGTAGTCGTACTGTCAACACCGCTGCTGTCGCGATAGCCGTTGTTCCAGGTGTAGTCAGCGCCGAGACCCAGCTGCGGCAGCAACGGGCTGCGTGCTTCGTTAATTTTTTCGAATGCGGCATCACGGTCAGCGGCCGATCTACGCAGGTCAGGGTTGCTTAAACGAGCCTGCTTATAAACCTGTAACAGGTTTTCTGCCTGGCTCAGCGTGCTGAAGCTGGCAAGGCTCAGACCGATCAGAATGGGGAGCAATTTCTTCATTTGCATTCCTTGTTGTGAAGCAGAATTTATTGTTAGCGCTGACACACGTCGAAAAATGATCGCCGATTCTAGCAGAGTCAGCCCCCGCCAGGGCTTGGCGTAACGTGCCTTCTGGATTGAAATACCATCAATCTACCACAGCACAACGCAAACGGCAGATGCTCAGACTTGAAATCGTCGCTTTCATCACCATTGCATAATCCGGGATAAATATGACCACTTCAACGAAACATCCGGTTACTTTCACTAAAAATGATGTAGAAATTATTGCACGTGAAACGCGCTGGCGCGGCTTTTTTTCACTCGATGTTTACCGCTTTCGCCACCGCCTTTTCAATGGCGAAATGAGCGGTGAAATCGAGCGTGAAATTTTCGAGCGCGGCCATGCGGCGGTGCTGCTACCCTTTGACCCGGTGCGTGATGAGGTGGTGCTGATTGAACAAATCCGCATCGCGGCTTACGACACCAGCGATACCCCCTGGCTGCTGGAACTGGTCGCCGGTATGATCGAAACCGGCGAAACGCCCGACGACGTTGCGCGTCGCGAAGCCAGCGAAGAAGCGGGGTTAACCGTACAACGCACGAAACCGGTATTAAGCTACCTGGCAAGCCCCGGCGGCACCAGCGAGCGGCTGTCGATACTGGTGGGTGAAGTGGATGCCACGCAGGCCGAAGGGGTACACGGTCTGGTGGAGGAAAACGAAGACATTCGTGTTCATGTGGTGAGCCGGGAACAGGCTTATCAGTGGGTAGAAGAGGGGAAAATCGACAACGCAGCGTCCGTCATCGCCCTGCAATGGCTGCAGCTGCATCATGAAGCATTACGTAAAGAGTGGAATACCTGAATATGATTAAGCGCTATACACCTGACTTCCCTGAAATGATGCGGCTGTGCGAAACCAATTTCGCCCAGTTACGCCGTCTGTTGCCTCGCGAGGATCAGGCTGGCGAAACCGTTAGCTATCAGGTGGGAAGCGCGCAGTACCGGTTAACGATTACCGAGTCCACCCGCTACACTACGCTTGTGGAAATTGAGCAGACCGCACCGGCAGTCAGCTACTGGAGCCTGCCTTCCATGAGCGTGCGGCTCTATCATGACGCGATGGTGGCGGAAGTGTGTTCAAGTCAGCAGATCTATCGCTTTAAAGCACGTTATGATTATCCGAATAAAAAATTGCATCAACGTGACGAAAAGCATCAAATAAACCAATTCCTTGCTGATTGGCTGCGCTACTGTTTTACACATGGAGCGATGGCGGTTCCGGTTTGTTAGCGACGTGGACACCTAAGGACACCATTTGGAAAGCCTGTTAAACCTTACCGCGGCTGATGGGGCAACGGTAAGGATCTTACAAATCACCGATACCCACCTGTTTGCCGGCAAAGGCGAAACGCTACTGGGTGTGAACACATGGGAAAGCTACCAGGCTGTGCTGGCGGCTATTCATCAGGCGCAGCGCGACTGCGATCTGATTGTCGCCACCGGCGATTTAGCGCAGGACCATAGCGCCGAAGCTTATCAGCTGTTTGCCGAGGGTATCAGTTCGCTTGCCTCGCCCTGCGTGTGGCTGCCCGGCAATCACGATTTCCAGCCGGCGATGTACAGCGCGCTGCAGGAAGCAGGAATTTCCCCGGCGAAACGGGTGTTGCTTAACGCGGCCTGGCAAATTTTGCTGCTCGACAGCCAGGTGTTCGGCGTGCCGCATGGCGAGCTGAGCGAGTTCCAGCTGGAGTGGCTTGAGCGCAAGCTGGCCGACTGGGGTGACCGCCAGACGCTGCTGCTGCTGCATCACCATCCGCTGCCGTCCGGCTGCGGCTGGCTCGATCAGCACAGCCTGCGCAACGCCGGCGATCTGGACGATGTGCTGAGTCGTTTCCCGACGGTAAAACATCTGCTGTGCGGTCATATTCATCAGGAGCTGGATCTCGACTGGAACGGGCGTCGCGTGCTTGCCACGCCGTCCACCTGCGTCCAGTTCAAACCGCACTGCGCCAACTTTACCCTTGATACCATCGCCCCCGGCTGGCGCTGGCTGAATTTGCATCCCGACGGCACCTTAACCACCGAGGTCTGCCGTCTTGAAGGTCAGGCTTTCCGGCCGGATACCGCCTCAGAAGGATACTGATGTCTACGCTTCTCTACCTCCACGGGTTCAACAGCTCTCCCCGCTCCGAAAAAGCCACCGCGCTGACGCACTGGCTGGCGGAGCATCATCCCGATATTGACGTCATCGTCCCGCAACTCCCGCCCTATCCGGCTGCCGCCGCCGAGCTGCTGGAGTCGCTGGTGATGGAGCACGGTGGTGAAGCGTTAGGCCTGGTGGGGTCTTCGCTGGGCGGCTATTTTGCTACCTGGCTGTCGCAGTGCTTTATGTTACCCGCCGTGGTTATCAACCCCGCGGTGCGCCCGTTCGAACTGCTGACCGATTATCTCGGGCAAAACGAGAACCCCTACACCGGGGAACAATATGTGCTAGAGTCTCGCCATATTTACGATCTCAAAGTTATGCAAATCGACCCGCTTGAAGCACCGGATCTCATCTGGCTGCTGCAACAGGAAGGGGACGAGGTGCTGGATTACCGTCAGGCGGTGGCCTATTACGCCTCCTGTCGCCAGACCGTCGAAACCGGGGGGAATCACGCATTTGTCGGCTTCGAAGATCATTTCACACAGATTGTCGATTTTTTGGGTTTACGTTGAAGCCCGATCGATCCGATCACGCTATCTGAATATATAAATCATGACGCAATCCTATAACGCTGATGCCATTGAGGTACTCACCGGGCTTGAGCCGGTTCGCCGTCGCCCGGGGATGTACACCGACACCACTCGCCCTAACCATCTGGGCCAGGAAGTTATTGATAACAGCGTGGACGAAGCGCTGGCCGGTCACGCAAAGCGCGTGGAGGTTATTCTGCACGCCGACCAGTCGCTGGAAGTGATCGATGACGGCCGCGGCATGCCGGTGGATATTCACCCGGAAGAGGGTGTTCCCGCGGTTGAGCTGATCCTCTGCCGCCTGCACGCCGGCGGTAAATTCTCCAACAAAAACTATCAGTTCTCCGGCGGCCTGCACGGCGTGGGGATCTCGGTGGTTAACGCCCTGTCACGCCGCGTCGAAGTCACGGTGCGCCGCGATGGTCAGGTGTACAGCATCGCCTTCGAAAACGGCGAGAAGGTCGAGGATCTGAAGGTCATCGGCACCTGCGGCAAACGCAATACCGGTACCAGCGTCCACTTCTGGCCGGACGAGAAATTCTTCGACAGCCCGCGCTTCTCCGTGTCGCGTCTGATGCATCTCCTGAAAGCGAAAGCGGTGCTGTGTCCGGGCGTTGAAATCAACTTTAAAGACAACGTCAACAACGCCGAGCAGCGCTGGTGCTATCAGGATGGTCTGACCGACTACCTGAGCGAGGCGGTGAACGGTCTGCCGACGCTGCCGGAAAAGCCTTTTGTCGGCAACTTCTCCGGCGATACCGAAGCCGTGGACTGGGCGCTGCTCTGGCTGCCGGAAGGCGGCGAGCTGCTCACCGAAAGCTACGTTAACCTCATCCCGACCATGCAGGGCGGTACGCACGTCAACGGTCTGCGTCAGGGGCTGCTGGATGCGATGCGCGAGTTCTGCGAATACCGCAACATTCTGCCGCGCGGCGTGAAGCTGTCGGCGGAGGATATCTGGGAGCGTTGCGCCTACGTGCTGTCGGTGAAGATGCAGGACCCGCAGTTTGCCGGGCAGACTAAAGAGCGCCTGTCATCGCGCCAGTGTGCGGCGTTCGTCTCCGGCGTGGTGAAAGATGCTTTCACCCTGTGGCTTAACCAGAACGTGCAGTCCGCCGAAATGCTGGCGGAAATGGCGATCTCCAGCGCCCAGCGCCGTATGCGTGCGGCGAAGAAAGTGGTGCGTAAGAAGCTCACCAGCGGCCCGGCACTGCCCGGCAAGCTGGCAGACTGTACCGCGCAGGATCTCAGCCGCACCGAGCTGTTCCTGGTGGAAGGGGACTCCGCAGGCGGGTCCGCCAAACAGGCGCGCGATCGTGAATATCAGGCGATCATGCCGCTGAAAGGGAAGATCCTGAATACCTGGGAAGTCTCCTCCGACGAGGTGCTGGCGTCTCAGGAAGTGCACGACATTTCGGTCGCGATCGGTATCGATCCGGACAGCGAAGATCTGTCCCAGCTGCGCTACGGCAAGATCTGTATCCTCGCGGATGCGGACTCCGATGGTCTGCACATCGCCACCCTGCTGTGCGCGCTGTTCGTGAAGCACTTCCGTTCGCTGGTGAAAGGCGGCCACGTTTATGTGGCGATGCCGCCGCTCTACCGTATCGATCTCGGCAAAGAGGTCTATTACGCGCTGGATGAAGAAGAGAAAGCCGGCGTGCTGGAGCAACTCAAGCGCAAGAAGGGCAAACCGAACGTGCAGCGCTTTAAAGGGCTGGGCGAGATGAACCCGATGCAGCTGCGTGAAACGACCCTCGATCCTAACACCCGCCGTCTGGTGCAGCTCATCATCAGCGATGAGGACGAGCAGCAGACCACCGCGATGATGGATATGCTGCTGGCCAAGAAGCGTTCGGAAGACCGCCGCAACTGGCTGCAGGAGAAGGGCGACATGGCAGATATCGAGGTCTGAGGCCAGCGAGAGCTGGCGCAGACAATAAAAAAGGCGATGAGATCATCGCCTTTTTTTATCGCCGCTGGCCGGGCTTACACGCCGTTTTCCAGAATACGGATATGGGTTTCCAGCACGTCGGCTTTCACCGCGTTGCTCCAGGCTTTCATGTGCGGGGTTTGCAGGTGCGCTTCAAGATGCGCCACGCTCTCCCACTGTTCCAGCATCATGATGGAATCCGGATTGGTGGACTGAAAACTTACCTGCGCGTTGTGGTCAATCAGCGGCGCATAGCCGTGACAACCCTCTTCCTGCAATACCACAGGAATGATGCCTGCAAACGCATCAAGCACCGCCTGGCGATGGTGTGCACCCGGACGGGTGCGGATCTCTGCAATCACTGTCAGCATGATCAACTCCTTGTTAAATTCAGCTCTCAGTTAAGCAAAGATTTCGCCGAGGTGCTTGCGGTATTCTGCGATATAGCGCGGAACGTCCGGCATTTTAATCACGTCATTGGCGATAAAGGTCGGCAGCGCGGTCATGCCAAGGAACTCATTGGCTTTGTGGAACGGCAGATAAACGCCGTCCACGCCCACGCCGTGGAAGAACTGCGCTTCATCGGTAAAGGCCTCCATCGGCGCGTTCCAGGTCAGGGACAGCATGTATTTTTTGCCCTGAATCAGGCCGCCTGAGCCATACTTCTTCGCTGCATCGGAACGGGTGCGACCGTCGCTGGCGTACAGGAAGCCGTGACCTTCGGTGAAGACGTCATCGATGTACTTTTTCACGGTCCAGGGCGCGCCCATCCACCAGCCCGGCATCTGGTAAATCACCACGTCGGCCCACAGGTATTTCTGCACTTCGGCTTTCGCGTCGTAGTCGCCATCGGTGCGGGTAACCTGAACATCATGCCCGGCGTCGCGCAGGAAACTTTCCGCGACCTCGGTCAGGGTGTCGTTAAGCTGGCCATTAGAGTGGGCGAATTTTTTCGCACCGTTGATGATCAGAATGTTGCTCATTATTTGTCCTCGAATATTTACGTTTGGCACTAATGGTACGACAGTCAGCGAAACGTTTTAATGAGCAAAATGTGCAAAGACTTTTGCTAAATCAGCAATAATCAACCCTGCTGTGACTCAGCGTCGCAGATAGGGTACTATCGGCGGCAATATTGCCGTTTCCCTGCGTGCGGCCAGATTGTCTAAGGAATAATCAGTAATGAGTGACCTGACTCACGATGGTGCAGAGCGCCTCGCGCTGCACGAATTCACGGAAAACGCCTACCTCAACTACTCCATGTACGTCATCATGGACAGGGCGCTGCCGTTTATTGGTGATGGTCTGAAGCCGGTTCAGCGACGCATCGTGTATGCCATGTCTGAACTGGGCCTCAACGCCAGCGCCAAGTTTAAAAAATCTGCCCGTACCGTGGGTGACGTGCTGGGTAAATACCACCCGCACGGCGACAGCGCCTGCTACGAAGCGATGGTGCTGATGGCGCAGCCGTTCTCCTATCGTTATCCGCTGGTGGATGGCCAGGGGAACTGGGGCGCGCCGGACGATCCGAAATCCTTCGCGGCGATGCGTTATACCGAATCCCGCCTGTCTAAATACGCCAGCGTGCTGCTCAGTGAACTGGGGCAGGGCACGGTGGATTTCGTGCCGAACTTCGACGGCACCCTGGACGAGCCGAAGATGCTGCCGGCGCGTCTGCCGAACATTCTGCTGAACGGCACCACCGGGATTGCGGTAGGCATGGCCACCGACATTCCGCCGCATAACCTGCGCGAAGTTGCCCAGGCGGCGGTGACGCTGATCGATCAGCCGAAAACCACGCTCGACCAACTGCTGGACATCGTGCAGGGGCCGGACTATCCGACCGAAGCCGAAATCATCACCGCCCGGGACGACATCCGTAAGATTTACCAGAACGGACGCGGCTCGGTGCGCATGCGCGCAGTCTGGAAAAAAGAGGACGGTGCCGTGGTGATCACCGCGCTGCCGCATCAGGTATCCGGCGCACGCGTGCTGGAGCAGATCGCCAGCCAGATGCGCGCGAAAAAGCTGCCGATGGTGGACGATCTGCGCGACGAATCCGACCACGAAAACCCGACGCGTCTGGTGGTGGTCCCGCGCTCCAACCGCGTGGACATGGACCAGGTGATGAACCACCTGTTCGCCACCACCGATCTGGAAAAAAGCTACCGCGTTAACCTGAACATGATTGGCCTGGACGGGCGTCCGGCGGTGAAAAACCTGCTGGAGATCCTCACCGAGTGGCTGGCGTTCCGTCGCGATACCGTGCGTCGTCGTCTGAGCTATCGCCTCGATAAAGTGCTGAAGCGCCTGCATATCCTTGAAGGTTTGCTGGTGGCGTTCCTCAATATCGATGACGTGATCCACATCATCCGTAGCGAAGACGAGCCGAAGCCGGTGCTGATGTCCCGTTTCGGCATCAGTGAAACCCAGGCCGAAGCCATTCTTGAACTGAAGCTGCGTCATCTCGCCAAACTGGAAGAGATGAAGATCCGCGGCGAGCAGAGCGAGCTGGAAAAAGAGCGCGATCAGATCCAGGCCATCCTGGCATCCGAGCGCAAAATGAATACCCTGCTGAAGAAAGAGCTGCAGGCTGACGCGGAAGCGTTCGGTGACGATCGCCGCTCGCCGCTGCACGAGCGCGAAGAAGCGAAGGCGATGAACGAGCACGACATGCTGCCGTCAGAGCCGGTCACTATCGTGCTGTCGCAGATGGGCTGGGTGCGCAGCGCCAAAGGGCACGATATTGACGCCCAGGGCCTGAGCTACAAGGCGGGGGACAGCTGGCTGGCTTCCGCGAAAGGCAAAAGTAACCAGCCGGTGGTGTTTATCGACTCCACCGGGCGCAGCTACGCGGTCGATCCTGTTTCGCTGCCGTCCGCGCGCGGGCAGGGCGAGCCGCTCACCGGCAAACTGACGCTGCCGCCGGGTGCCACAGTTGAGCATATGCTGATGACCGGCGAGCAGCAGAAGCTGCTGATGGCCTCCGATGCGGGCTACGGTTTCGTCTGCACCTTCAACGACCTTGTTGCGCGCAACCGCGCCGGTAAGGCGCTAATTTCGCTGCCGGAAAATGCACGCGTGATGCCGCCGCTGGAGATCGTCGATGAAAACGATCTGCTGCTCGCTATCAGCGCTGCCGGACGCATGCTGATGTTCCCGGTAGGCGATCTGCCGCAGCTCTCCAAAGGTAAGGGCAACAAGATTATCTCGATCCCGTCCGCTGACGCGGCGAAGGGCGACGATAAGCTGGCGCACCTCTACCTGCTGCCGCCTCAGAGCACGCTGACCCTGCACGTCGGGAAGCGCAAAATCAAACTGCGCCCTGAGGAGCTTGAGAAGCTGCGCGGCGAGCGTGGCCGCCGTGGCACGCTGATGCGCGGTCTGCAGCGCATCGACCGCGTTGAGGTGGATGCCCCGTCGCGTCCGTCTGCGGGCGACAGCGAAGAGTAAGCCGTACTCCCTTCCCGTCAGGGAAGGGATCTTTTTCACCCGCCGCACGCTGCCCTTCGGGCGCCGTTTGTCGGGTTCCCCACAGACTCAGGTCATCGCGTAACACTGCACCAGAATTGCCGCAACGCGGTATACTGGCAGGTAGCTGTGGCTCAAGAGGTAAGTATGTTATTAATTTTCCGTTTTATTATCGTAGTGCTGTACAGCATTCTGGTGTGCATTCTCGGTTCGATTTACTGTCTGTTCAGCCCGCGTAACCCGCGCCACGTCGCCACGTTTGGGCATATGTTTGGCCGCCTGGCGCCGGTGTTTGGCCTGAAGGTAGAGACCCGCAAGCCCGAGGGTGCCGAGCATTACGGCAATGCCATCTATATTGGTAACCATCAGAACAACTTTGACATGGTGACCGCCGCTAAGATTGTGCAGCCGCGTACCGTGACCGTAGGTAAAAAGAGCCTGCTGTGGATCCCGTTCTTCGGGCAGCTGTACTGGCTCACCGGCAACCTGCTGATTGACCGCGACAACCGCGCCAAAGCGCACGGCACCATCGCCCAGGTTGTCAGCCAGATCCGCAAACGTAATATTTCGGTATGGATGTTCCCGGAAGGGACGCGCAGCCGCGGGCGCGGCCTGCTGCCGTTTAAAACCGGCGCATTTCACGCCGCGCTGGCGGCCGGCGTACCGGTTATTCCGGTTTGCGTCTCTAACACCTCAAACAAGATCAACATGAACCGCCTGAAAAACGGACTGGTGATTGTCGAGATGCTGCCGCCCATTGATACCTCCGCCTGGGGCAAGGATCAGGTGCGCGAACTTGCCACCCACTGCCGTCAGGTGATGGAACAAAAAATCGCAGAACTCGATAAAGAAGTGGCGGAGCGTGAAGCCTCCGGCAATATTTAATAAAAACAGGCGTTCCGGGGCCGCTGGCCCCTTTTAAAGGGAAGTTTCCCGCTTTTTCTGACAGTTTCACTCGGAGCATATATGTCACTCAGTCGGCGTCAGTTTATTCAGGCATCGGGGATCGCGCTCTGCGCAGGCGCGGTACCGCTGAGGGCAAACGCGGCAGGCCAGCAGGCAGCGCTGCCAATCCCGCCGCTGCTTGAATCACGTCGCGGCCAGCCCCTCTTTCTTACGCTTCAGCGTGCACACTGGTCATTCGTGACCGGTTCGCGCGCCCCTGTCTGGGGCATCAACGGGCGCTATATGGGGCCGACGGTGCGGGTATGGAACGGCGACGACGTGAAGGTGATCTACAGCAACCGTCTGACGGAAAACGTCGCCATGACCGTCAGCGGCTTGCAGGTGCCTGGCCCGTTGATGGGCGGCGCAGCGCGCATGATGTCACCCAACGCCGACTGGTCGCCGGTGCTGCCCATCCGTCAGAGCGCTGCCACGCTGTGGTATCGCGCCAATACGCCGAACCGCTCTGCGCATCAGGTGTACGGCGGGCTGGCGGGCATGTGGCTGGTGGAGGATGAGCTGAGCAAAACCCTGCCGGTACCGAACCATTACGGCGTGGATGACTTCCCGGTCATCATTCAGGACAAGCGGCTGGATAACTTTGGCGTGCCGGAGTACAGCGAGCCGGGCAGCGGCGGCTTTGTCGGCGACACGCTGCTGGTGAATGGCGTTGAAGGCCCGTACGTGGAAGTATCGCGCGGCTGGGTGCGCCTGCGTCTGCTCAATGCGTCTAATGCCCGTCGCTACCAGCTGCAGATGAGCGACGGACGCCCGCTGCACGTTATTGCCGGCGACCAGGGCGTGCTGCCTGCGCCCGTCTCGCTGCGCCAGCTCTCTCTGGCACCGGGTGAGCGTCGTGAGGTGCTGATTGATATGACCAATGGCGATGAAGTATCGATCACCTGCGGCGATGCGGCGACCATCATGGACCGTCTGCGCGGGCTGTTTGAGCCATCGAGTATTCTGATTTCCACCCTGGTACTGACCCTGCGCCCGACCGGTCTGCTGCCGCTGGTCACCAGCCCACTGCCGCAGCGCCTGCTGTCGGAAGATGTGCTGGCCGGTACGCCGGTGCGCAGTCGCGACGTTACGCTGGGCGACGATCCGGGGCTTAACGGCCAGCTGTGGGACCCGAAGCGTATCGACATCACCAGCCAGCAAGGCTCCTGGGAGCGCTGGACGGTGCGGGCCGACACGCCGCAGTCGTTCCACATCGAAGGCGCGCAGTTCCTGATCCGCAACGTCAACGGCGCGTTACCGTTCCCGGAAGATCGCGGCTGGAAAGACACCGTCTGGGTCGATGGTCAGGTGGAACTGCTGGTGCTGTTCACGCAGCCCTCCTGGGAGCACTTCCCGTTCCAGTATGGCAGCCAGACCCTGGAGATGGCTGACCGTGGCTCGGTCGGGCAGATCCTGGTGCAGGCCACCGGCTAAGCGGCTGCTTTACCCTCGCTCCGGCCTCGCGTTATGCGCAACAGGCCGGGGTGAGGGGTGATTGATCTCCCTCCGCACAATATCCCTTCTTTTTATACTGTTTTACGGCGTATAATCGCCGCCCTTTTGCGCAATTTGATACTCCCTCCGGAACCCCTATGAGCACCCTCAGTTTGATCCAGCCCGATCGCGACCTGTTTTCATGGCCTCAGTACTGGGCGGCCTGTTTCGGCCCGGCACCGTTTTTACCCATGACGCGTGAGGAGATGGATCGTCTGGGCTGGGACAGCTGCGACATCATCCTCGTCACCGGCGACGCCTATGTCGATCATCCGAGCTTCGGCATGGCGATCTGCGGGCGCATGCTGGAAGCCCAGGGCTTCCGCGTCGGGATCATTTCCCAGCCGGACTGGCAGAGCAAAACGGACTTCATGCGCCTCGGCAAACCAAACCTCTTTTTCGGCGTCACCGCCGGCAACATGGATTCGATGATCAACCGCTACACGGCCGATCGTAAACTGCGCCATGACGATGCCTATACGCCGGATAACGTCGCGGGCAAACGCCCTGATCGCGCCTCGCTGGCCTATACCCAGCGCTGTAAAGAAGCCTGGCGCGACGTGCCGGTGATCCTCGGCGGTATCGAAGCCAGCCTGCGCCGTACCGCGCACTACGACTACTGGTCCGATACCGTGCGCCGTTCCATTCTGGTAGATGCCAAAGCGGACATGCTGATTTTTGGCAACGGCGAGCGCCCGCTGGTGGAAGTCGCGCACCGCCTGGCGCAAGGGGAGCCCATCGAGCAGATCCGCGAGGTGCGCAATACCGCCATCCTGGTGAAAGCGGCGCTGCCGGGCTGGAGCGGTGTCGATTCCACCCGGCTTGATACACCGGGGCGCATCGACCCCATTCCGCATCCTTACGGTGACGATCTGCCGTGCGCGGAAGGCAATAAGGTAGAAAAGCCGCCGGCGAAAGCGGTAACGGTACAGCCGCCGCGTCCGAAGCCGTGGGAGAAAACCTACGTGCTGCTGCCGTCGTTCGAGAAAGTGAAAAGCGATAAGGTGCTTTACGCCCACGCCTCACGCATTCTGCATCACGAAACCAACCCCGGCTGCGCCAGGGCGCTGTTGCAGAAGCACGGTGAGCGCTACGTCTGGATCAACCCGCCGGCCATCCCGCTCTCAACCGAAGAGATGGACAGCGTGTTTGCCCTGCCGTATCAGCGGGTGCCGCATCCGGCCTACGGCGACCGCCGCATTCCGGCGTATGAGATGATCCGCTTCTCGGTCAACATTATGCGCGGCTGTTTTGGCGGCTGCTCGTTCTGCTCCATCACCGAACATGAAGGGCGCATCATCCAGAGCCGCTCGGAAGACTCCATCATCAACGAGATCGAAGCGATCCGCGATGCGGTGCCGGGCTTTACCGGCGTGATCTCCGATCTCGGCGGGCCGACCGCCAATATGTATATGCTGCGCTGTACCTCACCGCGTGCCGAACAGACCTGCCGACGGCTGTCGTGTGTATATCCGGCGATCTGCCCGCACATGGAGACTAACCATCAGCCAACCATCAATCTCTATCGCCGCGCCCGGGAGCTGAAGGGCATTAAAAAGATCCTCATTGCTTCCGGGGTGCGCTATGACCTTGCGGTGGAAGACCCGCGCTACATTAAAGAACTGGCCTCGCACCACGTGGGCGGTTATCTGAAGATTGCCCCGGAACATACCGAAGCGGGGCCGCTGTCGAAGATGATGAAGCCGGGTATGGGAAGCTATCACCGCTTTAAAGAGCTGTTTGATACTTACTCGAAGCAGGCGGGTAAGGAGCAGTATCTGATCCCGTACTTTATCTCTGCGCATCCCGGCACCCGGGATGAGGATATGGTGAATCTGGCGCTGTGGCTGAAGCAGCACCGCTTCCGCCTCGACCAGGTGCAGAACTTCTATCCGTCGCCGCTCGCCAACTCCACCACCATGTATTACACCGGCAAAAACCCGTTGGGTAAGATCGGCTACAAGAGTGAAGAAGTGGTGGTGCCGCGCGGCGAACGTCAGCGTCGGCTACATAAAGCGCTGCTGCGCTATCACGATCCGGCTAACTGGCCGCTGATCCGTGAGGCGCTGGAAGCGATGGGCAAGAAGCATCTGATTGGCGGGCGGCGTGACTGTCTGGTGCCTGCCCCCACGCTGGAGGAAATGCGTGAAGCGAAGCGTCAGGCGCGTCACCTGCGTCCGGCGCTGACCCGACATACGCCGGGCGTGAAGAAAGGCATGAAGCGTAAGGCGATGTAATATCCCTCTCCCCGCGAGGAGAGGGATCAGGTAGCGTTAGCCGCCAAACACATCCGGGTCCGGACCCAGACGTTTCCCCTGATCGAGCTTCGCAATCTCGCTCAGCTCATCTTTATCGAGGCGGAAATCCCAGACGTCGAAGTTTTCCACGATGCGCGCCGGGGTCACCGATTTCGGGATCACCACCAGGCCGCTGTCGAGATGCCAGCGGATCACGATCTGCGCCGGGGTTTTGCCATACTTATCGGCCAGCGAGCGGATCGCTTTCTGATCGAATACCCCTTCACCGCCCTGCGCCAGCGGGCTCCAGGACTCGGTCTGGATCTTGTGGGTGGCGTTCCAGGCGTGCAGCTGGCGCTGCTGAAGCAGTGGGTGCAGCTCGATCTGGTTGATCACTGGCGCTACGCCCGTTTCATCAATGATGCGCTGCAGGTGATGCACCTGGAAGTTACAGACGCCGATACTCTTTACCAGACCCTGCTGCTGCAACTCAATCATCCCTTTCCAGGCATCGACATAGTTATCAATTGCCGGCACCGGCCAGTGCATCAGATAGAGGTCGACGTACTCAAGCTGCAGCTTGTCGAGGCTCTCCTGTAACGCCTGTTGCGGACGCGTCTGGTCGTCGTTCCACAGTTTGGTGGTGATAAACAGCTCGTCGCGGGCCACGCCGGCGCTTTGCAGCGCTTTGCCCACGCCTTCTTCATTCTTATACGCCGCCGCGGTATCAATGGAGCGGTAGCCGGTTTCGAGCGCTTTATGGATCGCAGTGACCACTTCGTCATTACCGGCTTTCCAGACACCGAGGCCGAGCTGCGGCATGACGTTGCCATCATTGAGCTTGATTACGGTTGGATTTGCCATCTGTACCTCCTTATCGGATAACACGCCGGGAGTGTATTCCCGGCGAAAGTTGCGTGACTTAAGTCTGGACGAAAAGCCCAAAAACGAAAGCGCGGCGATAAAAAACGCTTATATCGCGGCTTCGTAAATACGACGGCTGACGTCGAGCGTGATGTCCTTGTGCTCACCCAGCGCCGTCATGCCGTGCTCTTCCAGTTTGGCAATCAGCGCCGGGATGGAGCTGCCGTCCAGATTGTAAGCAGAGAGGCAGGTCGGGGCGCCCATCTGCTCAAAGAAATTACGCGTCGCGGTGATAGCCGCATCGATGCGCTCCTCTTCAGAGCCGCTGGTGATGCCCCAGACGCGCTCGCCGTACTGCAACAGCTTCTCACGCTTGGTATCGCGCTTCTCATTCCACAGCGCCGGCAGCACAATCGCCAGCGTCTGGGCATGATCCAGGCCGTGCATTGCGGTCAGCTCATGGCCCAGCATATGGGTGGCCCAGTCCTGGGGAACGCCGGCACCAATCAGGCCGTTCAGCGCCTGGGTCGCGGCCCACATCACGTTGGCGCGCACGTCGTAGTTTTCCGGATCGCGCAGCGCTTTCGGGCCGTCCTCAATCAGCGTCAGCAGAATGCCCTCGGCAAAACGGTCCTGAATTTTGCCGTTCACCGGGTAGGTCACGTACTGCTCGACGGTATGCACAAAGGCATCGACCACGCCGTTGGCGACCTGGCGCGGCGGCAGGGTGTAGGTATAAACCGGGTCCAGCACGGCAAATAGCGGCTGCACAAACGGGGAGTGGAACGCCTGTTTGTCGCCGGTAGCGCGGCGCGAAATCACCGCACCCTTGTTGGATTCAGAGCCGGTTGCCGGAAGCGTCAACACCGAACCCATCGGAATAGCGCTGCGGATTTCGCTGCCGGAGGTTTCAAGAATGTTCCACGGGTCAATATCCTGCGGATAGTGTGCCGCTGCGGCGATAAATTTAGTGCCGTCCAGCACCGAACCGCCGCCCACGGCCAGCAGGAAAGTCACCTGCTCGCGGCGGGCAATATCAACCGCCTTCATCAGGGTTTCATACGACGGGTTTGGCTCTATACCGCCGAACTCCAGCACCTCAAACCCATCCAGCGCAGAGAACACCTGGTCCAGCACGCCGGTGGATTTTACGCTGCCGCCGCCCCAGGTGATCAGCACCCGGGCATCGGCGGGGATCTGCGCACGCAGATCGCTGATGGCGCCTTGTCCGAACAGAATGCGGGTGGGGGTGTGAAGATTGAAATTATTCATGGCTCGCTTCCCAAAATGAGTGGAACGGGTGACAGCCAACGGGCCGCCTGATGGGATTTATTGTGAGCGCGGGGCGAGAGGCGCTCAATGCATATTCCTGCCGTTATCTTGCCCATTTCTCCAGAGGGCTGGAGAAACAAGGTGCTTTTCAGCACACTGTGACAATGAACATAACGTTGCGGAGCACCAGGCCATGAACCGGACGGCGATTTGCAAACAGCTGACTGAAAAAATTAACTTTCTGAAAGTTAATAATAAAATTCCTGCAGAAGGGCTAGCGGACGTGGACCTGCTCTACGGCACCCAGCCTTACCCGCGCACGCCGGTGATGTATCAGCCGGGTATCATTTTTCTCTTTTCCGGCCAGAAAACCGGCTACCTCAATAACCGCGTGTTTCGCTATGACGCCAGCGAATATTTGCTGCTGACGGTGCCGCTGCCGTTTGAGTGCGAAACCGCCGCCACGCCAGAAACCCCGCTGGCCGGGCTGCGCATCAATATCGATATGCATCAGCTGCAGGCGCTGCTGATGGACATCGGCGAGGACACGCGGTTTCAACCCGCCCCGCTGAGCAGCGGCATCAATTCCGCCACGCTCACCGATGAGATCCTCTGCGCTGCTGAGCGGCTGCTGGACGTAATGGAGCGCCCGCTCGACTGCCGGATCCTTGGCCGCCAGATCGTGCGCGAGATCCTTTATCAGGTGCTCACCGGCCCGTGCGGTGGCGCGCTGCTGGCGCTGGTGAGCAGGCAGACCCACTTCAGCCTGATAAGCCGGGTGCTGAAACGCATCGAAGCCCAGTACACTGAAAACCTCAGCGTGGATCAGCTGGCGGCGGAAGCCAACATGAGCGTCTCGGCGTTTCACCATAACTTCAAATCCATTACCAGTACCTCGCCGCTGCAGTATCTGAAGACCTATCGCCTGCATAAGGCGCGCATCATGATGCTGCATGATGGCGTCAAGGTGAGTACCGCAGCCATAAGAGTCGGTTATGAAAGCGCCTCGCAGTTCAGCCGGGAATTTAAGCGTTATTTTGGCGTGACGCCGGGAGAGGATGTGGCACGGATGCGGATGCTGCCGCAGGGGGAGAGCGGGGCGCAACTGGCAGCGCGCCCGTGAAATGGCGCGCTATTTCGACGCGAAGCGTCGTTTGATCACGACGAACAGGGTGCCGCACAGCCCGGCCAGCAGCAGAAACACCGGCAGGATCATCAGGAAGGTCATCACCTGATCTTCGTGGCGTTTCACGAAGGGGATCATGCTCAGGGCATAACCCAGCCCGGTGACGCCACCCACCCACAGCAGGCCGCTCAGCCAGTTAAAGATCTGGAAGCGACGGTTGGAAAGGCCGGAGATGCCAGCCAGGGTTGGCAGCAGGGTGCGCACGAAGGCGAGGAAGCGGCCCGCCAGCAGAGCCAGTAAACCGTGACGGTCAAACATGCAGGTGGCGCGATGGTGATATTTAGCCGGCAGCTGCGCCAGCCAGCTTTTCACCACCCGGGTGTTGCCGAGCCAGCGGCCCTGCAGATAACTGAACCAGCAGCCCAGGCTGGCCGCCGAGGTGAGGATCACCAGCGCCGGCACGAAATCCATCACGCCGCGAGCGATAAGCGCGCCCGCCAGCAGCAGCAGACTGTCGCCAGGCAAAAAGGACGCCGGAAGTAGGCCGTTTTCCAGGAACAGTGTGGCAAACATAACGCAATAGACAATGCCAACAATATGCGGGTCCGCCAGCGCGGCAAAATCGTGATGCCAGAGCGCAGCGATAATATTCTCGATGACAGCCATGAGGGATCCTGTGGAACAGCGTAAGAAAGCTATTATACCCTGAACGCCCCGGCACATCTTGCGCAGAGGCATCACAAACCGGCACTTTTTTAGGAATATGACCGGTTTGTGGGTTCAGGGGCAACTTTACACAATTCGCTCAAGCCCTGCTGCTAAATCCGCGAGTAAATCTTCAACGTTTTCTAAACCAATGTGTACCCGCACCAGGGTACCGGTGAAATCAACCCCGACGCCCGGACGGATCGCGGCGATCTCTTCCGGCTGGCTGGCGAGGATCAGCGATTCGAATCCTCCCCAGGAGTACGCCATTGAGAAGTGGGTGAAGTTATCGAGGAAGCGCGCGTACTCGTCGTCGGTCAGGCGTTTTGTGAGGATAAACGAGAACAGCCCGCTGCTGCCGGTGAAGTCGCGCTGCCAGAAGGCATGGCCCTTACTGCCCGGCAGCGCCGGGTGATTGACGCGCGCCACCAGCGGGTGCGCAGCAAGCCATTCGGCGATGCGTAAACTGCTCTCCTGATGCTGGCGCAGACGCACGCCCAGTGTGCGCAGCCCGCGGCTGGTGACGTAGGCGGTATCCGCATCCACCATCTGACCCATCAGATAGGCATTCTCCCGCAGCTGCTCCCAGCAGCGCGCGTTGGCTACTGCGGTGCCAATCATCGCGTCCGAATGACCCACCAGATATTTGGTTCCGGCCTGCACCGAGATATCAACGCCCGCATCGAGCGCTTTAAACAGAATGCCCGCCGCCCAGGTATTGTCCATGACGATCACCGCGTCCGGCGCGCGGGCGCGTACTGCCGCGACGATGGCCGGCACGTCGGGCACTTCCATGGTGATGGAGCCGGGTGACTCAAGAAAAACCACCCGGGTCGTCGGCTGGATCAGCGCTGCGATGTCGGCCCCGATCGACGGATCGAACCAGTCAGTGGCAACGCCCATGCGGGTCAGCACTTTGCTGGAAAAATCCTGAGTTGGCTCGTAGGCGGTAACCGGCATCAACACGCGATCGCCCTGTTCGACAAAGGCCAGAATGGTATTGGCAACCGCCGCCGCCCCGCACGGAAACAGCGCGCAGCCGGCACCGCCCTCCAGCTCGCACATCGCCTCCTGCAACGAAAAATGGGTCAGCGTGCCGCGGCGGCCATAAAACAGCTCGCCCTGCGCCCGTCCGGCGGTGGCCTGTTTTTTGGCTGCCACGCTGTCGAATACCAGCGACGAGGCGCGCTGAATAACGCTGTTGACCGATCCCTGGGTGAATCGCTTGCTGCGTCCCGCCGTGACCAGCGCGGTTTCAATGTGCTTTGCGGACATAATCGTAAACCTGTTTAACCATCTGGATGTCTAAAACTACCTTAACACCGTTCCCCGGCTGCGCGTCATGGTGTTTTTTCAGGTTGGCGAAAAAAACACGTTCGCTGCACTTTCCTGTTCGACCGCATAGAAAGCGGCGTCAGAAGCGGGTTCACTGTAAATACTAATGAGAACTACTATCAATTCGACGTCGTTTTGATATTATTACGCGCAGAATTTGTCTAATTTCGTTCTGGAGATACAGAGTGGGTAATAATTTGATGCAGACGGATCTCTCCGTCTGGGGTATGTATCATCATGCCGACATCGTTGTGAAGATGGTGATGATTGGCCTGATTCTGGCGTCGGTTGTCACCTGGGCGATCTTCTTCAGCAAAAGTGCGGAATTACTGTCTCAGAAGCGCCGCCTCAAGCGTGAACAGCAGCAGCTGGCCTCTGCCCGCTCGCTGGACGAAGCCAGCGAAATGGCGGCGTCCTTCCACGCGAAGAGCCTCAGCGCCCAGCTGATCAGCGAAGCGCAAAACGAGCGTGAGCTGTCCGAAGGCAGCGATGACAACGAAGGCATTAAAGAACGCACCGGCTTCCGCCTTGAGCGTCGCGTTGCGGCGGCGGGTCGTCATATGGGCCGGGGCAACGGCTATCTCGCTACCATCGGCGCTATCTCGCCGTTCGTTGGTCTGTTCGGCACCGTGTGGGGCATCATGAACAGCTTCATCGGTATCGCCCAGACCCAGACCACCAACCTGGCGGTTGTAGCACCTGGTATCGCCGAAGCGCTGCTGGCGACGGCTATCGGTCTGGTCGCCGCGATCCCGGCGGTGGTTATCTACAACATCTTTGCCCGTATGATCGGTGGCCATAAGGCCTCGTTGGGTGACGTTGCTGCGCAGGTATTGCTGCTGCAAAGCCGCGACCTTGATCTCGCTGCGAGCTCCGCGTCACACCCGGTGCGTAACGCGCAAAAATTACGTTTAGGTTGATGCCCTATGGCGATGCGTCTTAACGAAGATCTCGACGACAACGGCGAAATGCATGAAATCAACGTCACGCCGTTTATCGACGTGATGCTGGTACTGCTGATTATCTTTATGGTGGCTGCCCCGCTGGCGACGGTGGATGTGAAGGTGAATCTGCCGGCCTCTACCAGCCAGCCGCAGCCGCGCCCTGAGAAGCCGGTCTATTTGTCGGTGAAAGCGGATAAAACCATGTTTATCGGCAACGATGCGGTGACCCGCGAAAACATGGTGTCGGCGCTGAACACGCTGACTGCAGGCAAGAAGGACACCACTATCTTCTTCCGCGCCGATAAAACCGTGGATTACGAAACGATGATGAGCGTGATGGATACGCTGCATCAGGCGGGCTATCTCAAGATTGGCCTGGTCGGGCAGGAAACAGCAAAAGCGCAGTAATCTGCGTGCAGCATAAAAAACGCGGCCCGTGAGCCGCGTTTTTTTATGGCTGAAGCCTGATTAGCCCAGATGCTCGCCGCCCGTCACGCCGTGCACCTCGGCGGTAACGTAGCTCGACTCCTGGCTGGCGAGATAGACGTAAATACCCGCCAGCTCCGCCGGCTGACCTGCGCGCTTCATCGGCGTCTGCTGACCAAACTGCGGCAGTTTCTCCTGTGGCTGACCGCCTGCCACCTGCAGCACGGTCCAGATCGGCCCCGGTGCCACCACGTTCACGCGAATGCCTTTCTCCGCTACCTGCTTCGCCAGGCCGCGGCTGTAGTTCAGGATCGCGGCTTTGGTTGAGGCGTAATCCAGCAGGTGCGGGCTTGGCTGATAAGCCTGAATCGACGAGGTGGTGATGATACTGGCCCCCGGTTTCAGATGTGGCAGCGCCTCCTGCGTGACCCAGAACAGCGAGAAGACGTTTACCGCGTACGTTTTCTGGAACTGCTCGCTGGTAATGTTCGCCACGTCTTCAACCGCAACCTGCTTCCCCGCTACCAGCGCCAGAATATCCAGCCCGCCCAGCGCTTCGATGGATTTATGCACCAGCGAACGGGCAAAGGTTTCATCACTGAGATCGCCCGGCATCAACACCGCTTTGCGCCCGGCCTCTTCAATCAGCGCCTTCACTTCATCGGCATCCTGCTGCTCATCAGGCAGATAGTTCAGCACCACGTCCGCACCTTCACGCGCATATGCGATGGCCGCCGCACGTCCGATACCGGAGTCGCCGCCCGTGACCAGCGCTTTGCGCCCGGCCAGACGTCCGCTACCGACATAGCTTTTTTCGCCGCAGTCCGGCACCGGGTCCATCTTCGCCTGCACGCCAGGCGCGGGCTGTTTCTGTTTAGGATATTCGCCGGTGTAATACTGCGTGGTGGGGTCCTGAATCTCCGTCTGTTTATTTGTCATAAGGTCGCTCCACTTAGTGAGAAAGTTACCTTAAGGGTAGCGCCTTATTCTGTATCCGAAATAGTAATCAGCATAATCTCACTATGCGCTTCGCTTATTTTTTGCGGCAACAAGCACAGCGGTAATTAATAATTAACGCAATGAAAAGCAACGCTTAAATAATAAAGAGCCAGGCAAAGGATATATCTTTTTTGCACGCTGGCGGCGGTCTGAGGAGCATCTACGCTTAAATCTGAACCACCTTAATAATATTCTCCGGCCCGTGCCGGGGCTGTCGTTTGCCCATCATCTGGATAATAACAATGAGCACAATGACCTTTTCTCACACAGACAATAACGCTGGCTTAATTACCCTCTCGCAGATTCGCCTGAAAGCCGACGGGCTGATGCTGTCCCTGACGTGGTTGCTGTGGCTGATCGCGCTGGGCGTTGGCTGGCACCATCATAATCTGTCGCTGGCGCTGGTCGCTGGCGGCGCGCTCACCGGGCTGGCGACGGTGATCAAGACTCTGTTTGCCGGACGGCTGGTCACCCGGCTGTGGTTTGCCTTTACGTTGATGGGCTTTGCCGCACTATTAATTCAGCTGGGGCATGGCGAAACCGAGTATCACTTCTCGGTATTCGTGCTGCTGTCGGCGCTGCTGGCCTGGCGCGACTGGCGACCACTGCTGATGGGTGCCGCGACGGCGGCGGTACATCACGCGCTGTTTAACTATCTTCAGGAGAACGACCTGTTCGGTATCGTGTGCTTTATGCATCCGGGCTTTCATATGGTGGTGTTCCACGCGCTGTTTGTGGTGGCGCAGACCGCGGTACTGATGGTGATGGCAGTGCGGATGGCGCAGGATGCTCGCTCCGCCAGCGAAGTGGCGCGGCTGGCATCGGTCATCAACCGTGAGCCGGGGTGCCTCACCCTGGCGGTCAACGATGCCGCGCGCTACTCGCCGTTCGCCCGCACCTTCAGCACCACGCTGGATACCATGCGCGACACCTTAACCCGGGTCAGCGCCGGGGTGAATGCGCTGCTGGCCGCTTCCGATACTTTGCTGGAGCGCAATGCCGGGCTGTCCGCCCGCACCGACGAACAGGCTCAGGCGCTGGCCGTCGTCACCCGCGCCATCGAGCAGATTGCCGCTGGCGCTACGCTCAACAGTGAACAGGCATACACCGCGCGCCAGCAGGCGATCCAGGCCAGCAGCGTGGCCCAGCAAGGCGGGGCGCACATTGATGCCGCGACCGCGTGCATGGCGCAGATCCGTGCTGACGCCCAGCGGGTAAATGGCATTCTGGAGTTGATCGACGGCATCGCGTTTCAGACCAATATTTTGTCGCTCAACGCCTCGGTAGAAGCGGCGCGCGCCGGCGAGCAGGGCAAAGGGTTTGCTGTGGTGGCGTCTGAAGTGCGTACTCTCGCGCAGCGCTGCGAGTTTGCCGCAAAAGATATTCGCGAGCTGATTGCCGTTTCGGTGGCGCGAGCCGATGACGGCTCGGCGCGGGTAGAGCAGGCGGGCGCCACCATGCGCGAGATGATCGCCAGCATCGATAGCCTGCGGCGGTTTATCGAGGATCTGTCGCAGATGAGCGAGCAGCAGCGCAGCAGCATCGGCGACATGCGCAACAGCATCACCAGCATTGACGAGAGTGTCCAACAGAATGCGCACCACGTGGCGCAGACGCTGAACGTGGCGCAGCATCAGCAGCAGCAAACCCGCGCGCTTCAGCAGGCTATCACGCTGTTCCGCTTCGCATGAGATCGCGATCACAGCCGCCGGACGCCGCCGCGCCCGGGGCTGTTAAATCCTGTCTTTCCCCCCTACGCTAAAGGCAGCGTGCAGGGGGGAAGCATGAAATCAGTCAGGCATCAGAGAATCGAACAGCTGTTAAGCGAGCACGACACGCTCACCACCGACGCGCTTGCCCGCCTGCTGGCAGTGAGCCTGGAGACGGTGCGGCGCGATCTGCGGCTGTTGCAGAAGCAGGGCGTGATCCTGCGTAGCCACGGGCGGGCGCGCATTCTGCGTCACGACAGCGCCACCCTTGATGAACCCTTTTCCGCGCGCCTGAAAAGCCATCACACCCATAAACTGGATATCGCCCGGCTGGCGCTGGGCTGGATTTCAGAAGGCATGGTGATTGCGCTGGACGCCAGCACCACCTGCTGGTACCTGGCGCGCCAGCTCCCGGATATGCCGCTAACGGTCTTCACCAATAGCGTGCGGGTCTGTCAGGAGGTGGCGAAGCGCGAGCGCATCACGCTTATCAGCAGCGGCGGCGTGCTGGATCGCACCTTCGCCAGCTACGAGAACCCGGCGCTGGTTTCGCTGCTGCGGCATATCGATATCGATCTGTTTATTTTTTCCTGCCAGGGCATCGACAGCGAGGGCGGTATCTGGGATGCCCATGCCTGGAATGCCGAGTTCAAGACGCTGCTGCTGCGCCGGGCTGCCCAGTCGCTGCTGCTTATCGACAAAAGTAAACGCGAGCGCACCGGTGAGGTGCAGATCGGTACGCTGGAGCAGGTGACGGAGGTGATTACCGAAGAATCCGCGCCGGCGCTGAGTGCTGTCGCCGGGTAGCGGTTATGGTTGCGGGGCGGCGGGCGGTGCCAGAACGCAGGAGGTTTTGAGCTCGCCGTCGGCAAGCTGGCGCATCAGAGTGAGCGTGGCGTTTTCCCGCGCCTTGATGTGCTGATAATTGGCTTCGATCCGCGCCATTATTTTGGCTTTAAGCTGCGGGTGCCGCAGCATAATTTCATTTAAGACCGCGCCGTATACTTCTTCTTTAATCAGCAGCGGATAAATCTCACGCCGGTTCTGCCATTTCAGATCTACCAGCGCGGCAGGAATAGACGTCGCCGCCTGGCCATATTGTTCCAGCGTCGCATTTCGCGCCGTGGTTAACGCTGCGATATTCTGACTTAAGATAAATTTCTCTTTATCTTTTTCGGCTAACACGAAATCTTTTGCAGGCAATGCTGAGGTTGTCACCGTGCTTATTCCTCAAGCTGGTAAAAGAATGGCGTATTTTTTTCGCGGGTAATCAGATTAAGCCAAACTTCATTCCCGGCATCATTTATCTGCGCTGTTTTTTCGGCCAGTAACGCCGCCAGCTCTTCCGGCTTAATTTCCTGCTCCAGCAGCAATCCATTCAACACGTTAGCGAAAGTTTCGATTTTAACGACGCTATTAATCCGCTCTTTAATATGGCGATCGCGCTCTTCAAGAATGACATTACGCGTTTGCCCGGCCCAGGATTTACCACACATGATCTCGCTTTCATAATCGGCGAGGGTGGTTTGTTCTTCAGTCAAATCGCTGTTATTTTCTTCTGCTGTTTTACGCTGGGCTTCGGGTTCAGAGATATGAAAGCGCGCCGGAACAAGATGGTCAGGCAGCATATTTTTTTTGACCTTTAATTTTATTAATAACAACGGAAAGTGGTTTAACCAGATCGCGTTGACAATATCATGCACCACTTTTAAAATCAAAAAAAACGGAGCGTTCTTATGGATACTATATTTTATGCCGTAGTGGTTTTATTACTGCTATTAGGCGGCGTACTTTTTTTGATGAAAGAGTATGGCGGTCGTCGCGCCCCGCTGCCGGAACCCGAAACCGTGGTTGCCCCGCCGGTTAACAAAGAAGAGAGCGAAGAGCATTTTGCGATGCTGATGAACGCCATTACCCCGGAATGGTACTGGCGGGTAAATCATGAATATATTGATTTTATTCACTCTACCGTTAAAAAAATGAGCCTTGAGCAGCTCACTGCCGCCCCTGGGGTATTTGATGCCCAGCGCCGCTGCAGCGATCTTAATTCAGCGGTGTATAAATACTACGACAATATTAAAAAGCGCTGTATGAACGGTGAAGCCGTGACCTTCTCTGACATCGAGCTAATGAACCTGCGTCAATGCTTCCGTGAGTTCAGCCTCGACGCTTACCCCCAACTGGTGGCGGTGGTCTGGCCCGCCTGCAAGCGCCCGCAGGTAGCCCTCGCCGATATCTGATCTTCCCCCTGCGTGCTGTTGCAACCGGGCCTGGCATTCAGGCTATACTGAATGCCGGTTTGGTTATTTAACAGGACACTATGGAACGCTTTATTGAAAACGCCATGTATGCGTCACGCTGGCTTCTCGCTCCGGTCTACTTCGGTCTGTCTCTGGCGCTCGTCGCCCTGGCGATTAAGTTCTTTCAGGAAATCCTGCACACGCTGCCGCATATTTTCTCCATCGCGGAAGCGGATCTGATCCTGACGCTGCTCTCCCTGGTGGATATGACCCTGGTGGGCGGCCTGCTGGTGATGGTGATGTTTTCCGGCTATGAGAACTTTGTCTCGCAGCTCAATATTGATGAGGGCAAAGAGAAGCTGAACTGGCTCGGCAAGATGGATGCAACGTCGCTAAAAAATAAAGTGGCGGCCTCCATTGTGGCTATCTCCTCCATTCACCTGCTGCGGGTGTTTATGGACGCCCGTAACATCCCGGATAACAAGCTGATGTGGTATGTCATTATCCACCTCACCTTTGTGCTCTCGGCCTTTGTGATGGGCTATCTCGACCGGCTCACCAAGCGCTAATAAAAAAGCCCTCTGAGGTAATGCTTGTCAGTGACGGTGAGCCATCTCGTAGGGCGGGTAAGCCTGCGCACCCGCCGTTACTCGGTTTCAAAGGTGGGTGCGCTACGCTTACCCACCCTACGCACTAATAAAAACGCCCTCATTTGAGGGCTTTTTTTTACTTGTCGGACGACGCCTGCCAGAGGTTCAGCTCGCCATCAGCCACATGGCGATCGATGCGCGCCAGCTCATCCTCGCTAAAATGCAGATTATCCAGCGCCCGGACGTTCTCCTCCAGCTGCTCGGGTCGGCTGGCGCCAATCAGCACCGAGGTGACGCGCTGGTCTTTCAGCAGCCAGCTCAGCGCCATCTGCGCCATGCTTTGCCCGCGCGCTGCCGCCATCTCATTGAGCAGTCGCAGGCTCGCCAGATTGGCCTCGGTAAGCATGTTTTCCGTCAGACCGCGCACCTTCTTGCCTTCGCGCTGCATGCGCGACCCTTCCGGAATACCGTTCAGGTATTTGCCGGTAAGCAGCCCCTGCGCCAGCGGGGTGAAGGCGATGCAGCCGATGCCGTTCTGTTGCAGGGTATCAAGCAGCCCGCTCTTATCCACCCAGCGGTTAAGCAGGTTGTAGGACGGCTGGTGGATCAGCAGCGGGATTTTCCACTCGCGCAGCAGGTCAGCCATCGCCTGGGTGCGCTCAGAGGAGTAAGAGGAGATCCCCACATAGAGCGCTTTCCCGCTCTGTACCGCCTGCGCCAGCGCGGCAGCGGTCTCTTCCATCGGCGTGCTCTCATCAACGCGATGCGAATAGAAGATATCAACGTACTCCACGCCGAGGCGCTGCAGACTCTGGTCGAGGCTGGCAAGCAGGTACTTGCGCGACCCCCCGGAGCCGTAAGGGCCGGGCCACATGTCGTACCCGGCTTTGGTGGAGATGATCAGCTCATCGCGGTACGGGGCAAAATCCTGGCGCAGCAGGCGACCAAAATTTTCTTCGGCGCTGCCCGGCGGTGGGCCATAGTTATTGGCCAGATCGAAGTGGGTAATGCCGAGGTCGAACGCTTTGCGCAGCAGGGCGCGCTGGTTCTCCAGCGGGCTGACATGGCCGAAGCTGTGCCACAGCCCCAGCGAGAGGGCAGGCAGGCGCAGCCCGCTTTTGCCGCAGTAGCGATACTGCATCTGTTCATAACGCGTTGAATCAGCAAGCCAGGTCATCTTCACTCCTCTGTCTTCAAGGTTTTTTGAAACACTGTTTCTATCTTAGCGTCATCGCCGGGTACTGAAAACCCGCCCGGGCAGTAAACGTGCGGCCTGTCCGTTTTGGTTAATATGCAGGCATTACGCCCGGTAAATATCGGCGGCGCTGTTATGCGCAGCGTATGGCGCGAGCACGGGTGAATTATTTATTCAGACTGCGGAAACGTTAATTGTTAACTTCAACATCCCTTATTTTTATGCGCTTTTATATTTTACTTAGTGAGCTATTTAAGTCTTCAACGGACATTTAACTCTAACCTTTCAACCCGTTGTAATATAAGACTTGTTTATGGGTTCATGATGCAGGAATTAATAAAACATTATATATTTCTCCGCCTTTGCCGATAACCGGGATAAGTCCTGCATGAGGACGAACCTATTCTTCACGGCAAGGATTTTTGATATGGGTATGCTTCGTAATTTTACTATTCGTACTGTAATGCTCTCCATTCTCGGCCTGTTTTGTTTGCTCTGGTCGGGCGTCGGGCTTTACAGCGTGTATTCCCTCAACGCGGTGGCGGACGGCAATACCGTTGACCGTCAGCTTGTTTCCCAGATGAACGTCCTGAGCAAAGGAAACGATCAGTACTTCCGTTTTGTGACCCGCCTGACGCGCGTGATGGAAACCCGCATTGCCGGTGGTACACCGGATGACACGGCTTTTGCCTCGGTCCAGCAGGCGCTGGATAACATGGACAAACAGCTGACCGCGTTTAAAGCGATGTCGCCAGGGCCGATGGACGCCGCGGTATCCCAGGACGTAATCGCGAACTGGCAGAAGCTGCTGGACGAGGGCGTGAAGCCACAGATGCAGGCAGCGAAAACCGGTACCGTCGAGGCCTATCGCGCCCAGGCTAACAACGTGACGCCGCCGCTGAGCCGTGCTTTCGGTGCCAGCGCAGAGAAATTCAACGCCACCGCCGGTGATAAGCTGGATGAAACCCGCGTGACCGTGGACGGGCTGACGTCAGTCACCAAAGCGATCATTGTCGTTGCCGTGATCGCCGGCCTGCTGATCCTGCTGTTTACCGACCGCTATCTGGTCTCCATGCTGGTGCGTCCGCTGGATCGTATCCGTCACCACTTCCGCCTGATCGCCGATGGCGATCTCAGCCAGCCGGTGCAGGATTTTGGCCGCAACTGCGTGGGTAAACTGGTGCCGCTGCTGAGTGCGATGCAGGACAGCCTGCGCGAAGCGGTAAGCACCATTCGTGAGGGCAGCGACAACATCTGGCGCGGTGCGACAGAGATTTCGGCGGGCAATAACTCGCTTTCATCACGTACCGAAGAGCAGGCGGCCGCCCTGGAGCAGACCGCTGCCAGCATGGAAGAGCTGACTGCCACGGTGAAACTCAACGCCGACAATGCCCGTGAGGCGAGCAAGCTGGCCGATACCGCGTCGGTGACGGCGGGTCGCGGTGGCAATCTGGTAGATGACGTGGTGAAAACTATGGACGGCATCTCCCTGAGCTCGAAGAAAATTGCTGAGATCACTACCGTTATCAACAGCATCGCCTTCCAGACCAATATCCTGGCGCTGAACGCCGCGGTCGAAGCGGCGCGCGCGGGCGAGCAGGGTCGCGGCTTTGCGGTCGTCGCCGGTGAAGTCCGTAATCTGGCAAGCCGCAGCGCCGATGCAGCGAAAGAGATCGAATCCCTGATTGCTGACTCGGTGTCACGGGTGGAGAAAGGTTCAGACCTGGTCAATGAGGCGGGTAACACCATGGCGGCGATCCTGAAGTCGGTGACCGATGTGACCGTCATCATGAAGCAGATTGCCGAAGCCTCTGAAGAGCAGAGTAAAGGCATCTCGCAGGTGGGTATTGCCGTAACCCAGATGGATGGCGTGACCCAGCAGAACGCCTCGCTGGTGGAGCAGGTATCCGCCGCCGCGACCGCGCTGGAGCGTCAGACCGAAGCGCTGCAAAGCTCGGTGCAGAAGTTCCGCCTGTCTTCCGACGGACGCGAATCACGCGCAAGCGTCGTGCCGCAGAGCGCGATGGTGAAACCGCGTCTCGCGACCGCGACCGCCGCACCGACAAAAGGCGCAGCCGACAACGACTGGACCTCGTTCTGATTCTGGTGGGTGATAAGGTGGGTGCACGCCGTTTACCCACCCTACAATCACTAAACGGTGGGTGCGCTGCGCTTACCCACCCTACAACCACATCCACACTCCCGTAGGGCGGGTAAGCCTGCGCACCCGCCATAAAAGTAAATAACCCGATGCCAGAGCGATGGATCGGTCCGGCATCAAAACCGCCGCGCCACAGGCGTTGAGTCCGGGCTGGCGGTCGGGAAACGCCACCGCACTCCCATAGCCCTCACGCCAAAACCGGTGGGTGCACTCCGTTTACCCACCCTACAATCACATCCGCACTCCCGTAGGGTGGGTAAGCAACGCGCACCCACCCTGAGACACCATTAATGAAAAAGCAGCCCGCAGGCTGCTTTTTTTATGCCTGTACTGCCGGGGTATGCCCGAAGGCGTTGAGGTCAATATGCTGGCTGAAATGGTGGTCAACCTCACGCTGGTGCGACACCGCCACCACCGTGGTATGCGGCAGTTCGTGCCTGAGCAAGTGCAACATCTGCTGGGTGGCGTCGGCGTCCAGACTGCTGGTGGCTTCATCCAGATAGAGCACGTCCGGGGCCATCAGGATGGCGCGGGCGAAGGCCAGGCGCTGTTTCTGACCGCCGGAAAACACCTGTTCCCAGTTAAGCTGCGTGTCCAGCAGCGCGGTCCATGCTCCCAGCCCGGTTTTGTCGAGGATATCGGCCAGGCGCTGCGTATCAGGTTCCCGCTGGCGTGGATAGCTGAGGATCTCCGCCAGCGTACCGTAGCCGAGATAGCTCTTCTGCGGCAGCAGCATGGCGTTACCGCGCGGCTGCTCCCAGCTGCCGGCGAACCACGGCCAAACCCCGTTCAGGGTGCGCAGCAGCGTCGATTTTCCGAGGCCGCTGCGCCCGGAGAGCTTGTTCCAGCTGCCAGGCGGGCAGTGAAACGCAATACCCTCCATCAGGCCCGCGCCGTCCGGCGTGGTCAGCGACAGGCCTGCCACGTGCAACGACTCGCCGATCGGCGCGGGCTGATGCGGCGACTGGCTCTCGGCGATGGCCTGCTTAAACTGCTCCAGACGCTGCATACTGGCGGACAGCTCCACCAGCGCCTTGTAAACGCGAATAAACCAGCTCAGTGCGCCGTGCACCTGCCCGAAGGCGGAGCGGATCTGCATCAGCCCGCCGAGGGTGACGGTCTTCGCCATAAACAACGGCAGCGCGGCAAACACCGGTACAATCAGGCTGACGCGGCTGTAGCCGGTGGTGAAGAAGCCGAGATTACGCTCGCGATCCATCAGCGCCCGCCAGTTTTGGGTGATGGCGCTGAAGGCATGGCGCAGTTGACGCTTCTCCCAGGGTTCCCCCTGATAAAGCGCAATCTGTTCGGCGTTGTCGTGCTTGCGCAGCAGCGAGGCGCGGAAATCCGCCTCCGCACGCTGCTTCTGGAAATTGAGCCCGTGCAGGCGTTTGCCGATCAGGTGGGTCACGAGGCTGCCAATCAGCGTATAGCCCACAGCAACCCATACCAGATAACCATGAATCACCATTTCGTGGCCGAACAGGGTGAAGCGTTGCACCCCGGACAGATTCCAGAGGATCACCACAAACGAGAACAGCTGGGCGCTGGTAATCAGGAACGACACGCTGAGGCTGACGGTTTTATCCACGAAGTAGTTAATATCTTCGGCGATACGCTGGTCGGGGTTATCGACCTTGCCGCTCAGCGCCATGCGGTAAAACGCCTGCTTCGCCAGCCAGCTCTCCACCAGCTCGGCGGTCAGGGACTCGCGCCAGCGGATGATCAGCAGTTTGGTGAACCAGTCCTGATAAACAAATACCCCGATGTAAATCAGAATATAGACGCAGTACTCCTTCACCAGGCTGTAGATCAGCGTGCCGTCGAAATTGCCGAGCGCGTCATAGAAGGACTTGCTCCAGTTGTTGATCAGCACGTTCAGCCAGACGATGGAGCCGCCGAGCGCGACGATGAGCGCCAGCAGCGCCCACGCCCGCCAGCTTTTCCGTCCGCCCCAGAACGAGACGCTGAGCTCCCACAGTAACGTCAGTTTCTTCTTCATTTCACGGCCTCTTGCGGCAGAGCGATATACAGAGCCTGGTTTTGCGCAGAGAGCAGACGCGCTGCCGCGTCACGTACCGTGTCAACGGTAATGGCGTCGGCAAGGGTATCAAGCTGGGTCAGATAAGACGGATTATCGAAGTGGGCGTAGCTCAGCAGCAGACGGCGCTGCAGGGTATAGATGTCCTGCGCCCGATTCTTCTCGGCTTTGATGAACTGCGCGCGCTGAGCATCCACCGCCCGCTTGTCGATTTTCAGCCCCTGGAACGCCTGGGTGGCGCGGCGCGCCATTTCGCGGGCGCGGGCAGGTGAGGTCGTAAAGCGCACCTCGGTTTCGATGCGCCCGGTGTTGTCATTCAGCTCGCTGGTAAAGCGCATGTTGTAGATCCCGCGCGCATCGTCGCGCAGCACGCTTTTCAGATGCTGATTCATCAGGTTACGGGCAATGCTCACCTGAACGGCGCGGGTCGGCGTCCAGCCTGCGTCGGTAAAGCTCCAGAGCCGCACATCGGCTTTAGGCTCGATATTTACCGCAGACGTTTGTTCATGCAGGCCGGGGCGGGCAAGGTACGGTGCCGCGTGCAGCGCGTCGCCGCGCGGGATCGCCGCCAGCCAGCGGATGACCGCCGCTTCCAGCGTGTCCGCAGGCATATCTGCCAGCACAAAATAGGTCACCGGTGCGCGGGTCGCGGTGCGCCACTGGTTGAGCAGCGTTTCCGAAGCCAGCGTATTCAGCTGCGCGGGCGTCGGCTGTGCAAAGGCCGGTTTTCCAAAGCGCAGGCGGGTGATTTCATCTTCCCGACGCGCGGAGCTGGAGCTCTGCTGAACGGCGAGGCGGCGCGCCAGCTGCATCAGACTCGACTTCATGGTTTCGCCATCAATGCCGGGACGGGTTTGCAGCGCCTGGTAAAGATGGAACAGTGCATCCAGCTTATCCAGGCTGGCCTGTCCGCTGACGGCAAGCGTCTGCGCCTGCTGGTCTACGCTCAGGGAGACGCCGTTCTGCTTCTTCCACTGTTGCAGGGCTTCGCTGTGCCAGCCCGCCGGGCCGCTCTGATCCACCAGCTGTGAGGCCAGCTGCGCCTGCCACGGCACCATGCCGTCGCCCATATATCCCGCTTCACTGCGGGCGGTAAACCACACTTTTTTCTCTGCCAGCGGCGTTTTCAGCCAGACTACGCGGTCGCCGTTGCTGAGCTGCCACTCCTTAACCTCGGCCTGCGGGAAGTCTTTCACCCCCGAGCGCGAGCCGGTGGCGTCGAGGGTCGGAAGAGTCGGAACGCTGACCGGCTGCGGAGCCAGCGGTTTCGCCAGCGGTGCCGTCGCGACGGCGGCTTCCAGCGCGTCTACCGTTTTCGCCGCGGGCAGCGTCCAGTGGGTTTTGCCGGGGAAGCTGAACTGCACCAGCGTATCCGGTGCGTTTAGCCAGGCGCTGAGGCGGGCGTTCACTTCCTCCGGGGTGATGGTCGCCAGCAGGTCGGCGGCCGCGGCCCCGCGAGCCTGGGTGTCATAGTAGGCATTGCCGTTCGACCAGCTGGCGTTAAGGATTTGCACCCAGTCGCTGAAGGTGCGCATTTCCGGCTTCGTCTTCATACGCTGGGCGACCTTCAGCAGGCGCTGACGCTCGGCGTCGATATCCTCGTGGCGTAGCCCGTAGCGTTTAAGGCGGTCGCGCTCCTGAAACACCACTTTCAGACCGTCGAGATGGCTACCGGGATTCACATCGGCAAACAGCGCAAAGGCCACGGTTTCCGAGGCGATGTCGGAGCGACGCGCCACGATGTTACCTACCTGAGCAGGCAGGCCGTCGCACTGGCGCAGCAGCTGGTCGGAGAGCACGCTGGTGACGATCTGGTTGATCAGGCGATCCCGGAAGCCCGCCGGGCCTGCACCCCAGGCTTCACGAAAGCGCATCACCAGGGAAACCTGGCTGCTGCCGCTTTCGCTGTCCTGCAGGCGTACAATGCGGCGCTGCGGTTTCAGGATCGGGTTGTCGTCTGCGCGAACGGCGGCGGCAAGCGCCGGCTCGCTGGCGAACTGGCGGGCGATCTGCGCTTCGGCGCTCTTGATATCGATATCGCCGATGATCATCAGGCGCATGGCCGCCGGACGATACCACTGCTGGTAAAACGCCTGCAGGGCGCTGGCCGGTGTGGTGCGGATCGAGGCTTCGGTGCCGATCACCGGGCGATCCGGGTAGCGCGATCCGTCGCGGATCGCCGCCACGCGCTGCTGGTTCATGCGCTCCGCCACGCCCAGCTTGCCGCGCCACTCTTCAAGGATCACTTTGCGTTCGTCATCCAGATCGCGCTGGGTAAGCTGCGCATGGCGGGTCATCTGATTGAGCGCCTCTAACGCCAGCGGCAGCCCCTTAACGCCGTTGGGCGGGCTGAACATGTAGAGCGTGCGCTGATAGTTGGTCATGGCGTTGTAGTGCAGCCCGCGCTGCCAGCCCTGACGTGCCAGCGCGTCCGCTACGCCGTCCGGCCAGCTGCGGCTGGCGCGAAACACCATATGCTCGACCATATGCGCCACGCCGGACTGGTCTGGTGTCTCGTCCAGCGAACCGGCATTGACGCTAAGGCGAATATCCACCCGGCCTTTATCTGCCCTGATCGGCACCAGGGTGTAGCGCAGGCCATTGGTCAGCTCGCCTTCGTGGATCTCGGGAAGCGGGCTGCTGGCATCAGCGGCATGCGCAGACAGGCTCAGGCTTGCAGCCAGAAGCGCGGCGCAGACGCCGCGAAAAGGGGTTAACCACATCATTATTTTCCTTGTTAAGTGCGCCGGCGCGTGCGGCACCGGCGCCGTCGTGCTTTACCAGCTGTACGCTACGCCGAGCCAGAACTGACGGCCGGTTTTATAGGTCAGGGTCGAGGAGGTGGCGCTGCTGCTCTGGGTGGCTTCGATCACGTTGTCGAGCACGTTGAGCACGTCGAGGGTCAGCTCCAGGGACTGATTTTCGAAGGTCGGCTGACGCCAGGCGAAGCGCCAGTCCCAGGTGAAGTAATCCTGGTATTTGGTTTTGCTGTAGCGCGTCGCATCGCCGGTGTAGCTGCCGCAGCCAGGGCCACCGTCCGGGCAGGTGACGGTCTCGGTGGTATAGCCTTCGTAGCCGGAGGTGTAGGTCAGGCTCTGGTTCCAGTTGAGGTTCAGCGCCGGGATCCAGGTGTTCACATTGACGAAGGCGTTCCACGGGGTGTTGAAGTCGAGCGCATCCATATCGGCGCGTTGCATCAGCTTATTGTCGAAAATGACCATCTGATCGTCGCGGTCACTGGTGTCGTAATACGTCTGCGAACTCGATTTGTTATCCGAGATGCTGGCTCCCAGCGACCAGCTGATGTCGGCCATGCTGAAGTGATAGGGGCTGACAGGCTCAGCGCTGAGCGACCAGGTGTTGCCTTCGGTTTTGGCGTTGTTGGCCAGCACGTAGAAGCGATCGCCGTTGGCGTCGGTGACCGACTCGCGGCCAAACTGATCGCGGCCCTTACGGTTGACCCACTTCATGGTCCAGACGGTGTCCAGCACGCGCTGCGACAGGCCGAGGGAGATCTCATCGCTGTACGGCGTTTTCAGGTCGGAGACGTCATATTGCGTGCCGAGACTGCGCAGTTCCCCCGTTTCCCACGGGCTTTGCGCATTTTTGCGGGTCTGAATGTAGTAGCTGCCGATGCCGCTGCGCAGCTTATAGGCCAGCATATTTTGCCCGTAGTAGCGGTTTGCGCCACCGAACAGGCGGGTGCGCTTGTCGCCGAACACGTCCAGCGAGCCGGCAAGGCGCGGCGCGAGAGTCGTGTTTTTCAGGTAATCGTCATACTGCAGGCGCAGGCCGGGCGTCAGCTCGACTCGTTTGAAATTCATGCTGTCCTGCAGATAGAGGGCGTAGTTGGTATAGCTGCCTTTGACGCTGCGCTCGGGGTAGAGCGTGCGGCTTTTGATGTACTGTTCGCCGTCGATACACCAGGCATCGCCGGGCTGACACTGCGTTGTCGGACTGATGGTAGCAACGCCACGGCTCACGTAAGCATCACCGAAGCGGCGATATTCCGCCTGATAAGTATCAACCTGCCATCCGGCATCGATTTGATGAGTAATACCTGAAGTCGAAAACGCATTAAATTCAGCGTCCTGTTTCAGTGTCGTTGTGTTCTTTTCGGTTCCATATTCACCGTAGCCGCCGATGATGGCCGTCTGCGCACTGCTGCCGGCGACACCTGTACCCCAGTCAATGGCTTCCGAGACGAAATCACGCTTGAGGTTATAGCGATACCACGTCTGCTGAGAACTGGAGGCGTGTTCAATCTTATTCTGCTCGTGCTGGTATCCCGCCAGGCTGGTCAGTTTCCCCCAGGTGGCATAGTGTTCCCATTCCAGGTTAGTTCGCCAGCCGCCGCCGTGATTGGTAAAGCCGCCGTTTTTAGTGTCGGTTTTGTAATACGTAGATTCGTGTGGGGAATACATGCCGGTCAGACGCAGAATATCGCCGTTATCAGCAAACCAGGTGCCTTTTAATAAATACGTTTCCGAGAGGCGTTCCTGATCGGTCCATTTTTCCATATTGGTGTGATATTGCGGAATAGTGGACTGCTGGCGGTTATACGAGAAAATAAACCCGGCGCTGTCATTCAGCGGCTGGTTAAAGGTCGCTGAATAAAAGTTTTTGGTGAATTTCGGCTGATTATAAAAAGCCGTCGCCGCTTCGAAATCCTCTTTTTTATTGGAGTCGATATGATAGCTGGTCCACGCATTGCGGGTGGTGCGCCATGATACTTTCCCGGAGGCCCGGTCGAGCGACGGATCTTTTAAGCGCGCATCCACCACGCCGCCGGTGAAATCACCGTATTTTGCCGAGACATTGCTGTCGTAAACGTCAACCGTATCGATAAGCTCTGAGTTGATCCAGAACGACTGCGCGCCGCCTGCCGGGAGATCGGTCGGGCTGTAACCGTCCGGGTTGGCAGTCAGGTCACCGCCATTCGCACCGGGGTTGATGGTGTTATTGTTTGATAACCCATCAATCATAAAGTTGTTGTTATAGAATTTCTCACCGTGAAACGAGACATTTTCCGGCGCGATTTCCCCGGGGTTCAGGCTGGAGTTGCTGTCATTCGCAAAACGCACGTTAGGGTTATATTTCAGCAGTTCGGTAACCGTGCCATTCCCGGTCGGGCGGTTGGCAATCTTGTCGGCATCAATAATCTGCGTACCCATCGACTGGCTGGTAGGGGCCGAGCGTACCACGATGGTATCGCTGGCCTGTTCTTCCGTAACCGGTGCAGTTTCATTATTATTTTCCGCCAGCGCGCCGGTGGATATAAGGCTTAAAGGTAAAATAAGATGCGCGACCTTATTCATGCTGTTTCCCCAGGGTAAGATAATTAACTAATAAGCTGGATCCGGCCGTCTATTTTAAAAATGACGGTGACGACCCGATCGTTAACGGGCCCGGTGGTGACGTAGCGCCAGCGGGAAATATCCCGCCGTAAATCGCTGCTGAACACGTCGCGCGGGGTTTCCGCCAGAATACGAATATTGGTGATGGTGCCCGCCGCCGTGATATCGAATTTCACTTTTACCTGGCCTTCCAGGCCCATGGCGCGTGCCCGGTTCGGGTAATTCACCCGGCGATGAAGGATGCGCACTACGCTGCTGGTGGCGTTTCCTGCACCCTGCGCGGCGTTGCCGCTTTCGCTTTCACCCGGACGACTGGCGGATGATGCAGCAACCGATGCGACGGCAGGCTGCGGTGCCGGGGTTAACCGGGTTTCTACAGGCTTTGGCGACGGCGGTGCTGGCCGCGCGCTGCGCGCTGTTTCCCGCGGTGGCGCGGGCTTTTTTGGCGTGGTAACCGGTTTGTTAACGGCTTTCTTCGGTGGCTCGGGAGTTTTCCGCGCGATGACTTTTTTCTCAACCAGGATATCAGTACGCTCGGCCTCAACACTTTTTGGTGATGCCGTATGCGTCGTCGCGGGTGCTATTTCCTGTGGCTCTGCGGCTGCGGGTGACGCTGCCAGCAGCATTACCGACATCTCGCCGCCGCTGCGCCCGGCATGGGGAAGGTTGAGCGGAGAAGGGGAGACCGCCTGATACAGGGCGAACAGCAGCAGTGCGTGAACGCCCACTGACAGGCACAGCCACAGCCCGGCACGTCCGTTGCGTGCAGCGGATGCCGGGGTGAAATGCGTAACCTGTGCCAGATCCTGGGTTATCAACGTAATAGTCCTTCTCCACCGATCGGGGCTTCCCGGTTCGGGCCGCACGGCCGGACGCCACGGCGTTAACACGAACACAAACCGAACGGTGGTCTTTATTGTTTTGTTTTACAGATGGTTGCGAAGCGAATCGCAAAGAATGCGGATCATAGTGATAATGAATATCGTTTGCAATATCATTATCATGTAAGCATGAGATATATCATGTATCATTTGGATTGTGGGCGATAAAGCTGCTTTGGATGTATTTTGTGGATATTTATAACGCCTAAATGATATATGGCGTTTTATTGTGCCGGATAGAGGTGATGGAGAGTGCGGATGTTGAAGTTATCCTGAGGCGGGTAGGCCTGGCACCTGCCGCTGCGTCTGTGAAGGTGGGTGCGCTGTGCTTACCCACCCTACGACAGGTTTAATGCGGCATCGATGAAACCGGGTAGGGCGGGTAAGCCTGCGCACCCGCCAGTGTGGCGGCTTTAAAGGTGGGTGCGCTGTGCTTACCCACCCTACGACAGGTTTAATGCGGCATCGATGAAATCGGGTAGGGCGGGTAAGCCTGCGCACCCGCCGATGCTGCGTCTGTGAAGGTGGGTGCGCTACGCTTACCCACCCTACGTGCAGCGCAGAAGCGAATCATCGAACGGAGTTCGATGAAGAGTCCGCAGGCCAGAAAGCAAAAAACCAGCCCGTAGGCTGGTTTTTCTAAATAGTGGTGCCCGGACTCGGACTAACGCCGCAGGCGTTTGAACAGCGCGCCTGTCGCGCTGGCCCCGAAGGGGTGAGCTTCGCAGAAGCGAATCATCGAACGACGTTCGATGAAGAGTCCGTGCTTCAAAAACGAAAAACCCCCGCCGAAGGCGAGGGTTAAGAAGAAGTGGTGCCCGGACTCGGAATCGAACCAAGGACACGGGGATTTTCAATCCCCTGCTCTACCGACTGAGCTATCCGGGCAACGGGGCGCATTAAACCCGATTCGTCACACTACGTCAAATCAAATTTCTCGCTTTCACGCCCGGCCGCGCATTCCCACCGCAGTTTGCGGTTTTTATGACCAGCTCAGGCAAAAAAGTGCGTCCAGAGTGCGGAAAGCGGCATCGCCAGCAGCAGAGCGGGAAGCAGGTTGGCGACGGCAAACATCTTAATCCCGCAGATGCGCAGCCCGGTTGCCAACAGCAGCAGCCCGCCCGTGGCGGTAAAGTCGGCCATCATCATCGGCGTGGTTAACGGCAGGATAAACACCGCGCCGGCGGCCAGCGACAGCTGAACCAGCAGCATCGGCAGGCTGATGACGGCCACGGCAATCCCTAACGTGGTGGCAAAAATAGTGGCGGTGAAGAAATCGAGAAACGCTTTGGCGATAAGCACGCTCGCATCGCCGGTCATACCCTCCTGCATGGCACCAAAAACCCCGGTGCCGCTGGCGCAGAACAGAATAATAATGGCGACAAAACTCTGCACAAATGACTCCTGCGCCGCGCTGGTGCCTTTGCCTGGCCGGAGGCGTGACGCCAGATTACGCGCGCCGATCACCGCGTTATTAATGCCCGCTTCAATATTGCACAGCTCACCCAGCAGCGCGCCCAGCAGGGTGGCCAACACCATCACCGGCAGGTTGGCGCATTTGATCACCAGCAGAATACCGATGCCCAGCGAGGCGAGTCCGAAAATGGCGGGCATGGACGCGCGCAGCCGTTCCGGGAGACGCTGGCTGAGCAGGGCGCCGATAATGCCGCCGAGCAGTACCGCGCCAGCAT
>Ga0268256_1000337_pt1 | contig 45861 bp, 40 predicted proteins | sample AgamicAtAmrz_FD_200247 | JGI IMG/M metagenome (GOLD analysis project Ga0268256, IMG submission 200247) | Agave microbial communities from Guanajuato, Mexico - At.Am.rz (v2) (version 3) | ecosystem: Host-associated > Plants > Roots > Rhizosphere | place: Guanajato, Mexico | collected 2012-06-07 | reverse complement strand
GCGGTCATGACGTAAAAGATTCGTTTCGTGCGCAAAGAATTTGCCTGGCGGCTGTAGCGCGGTGGTCCCACCTGACCCCATGCCGAACTCAGAAGTGAAACGCCGTAGCGCCGATGGTAGTGTGGGGTCTCCCCATGCGAGAGTAGGGAACTGCCAGGCATTATATAAGTGAAGAAGCCCCGCACGCGAGTGCGGGGCTTTTTTACGTCCGTCGATCGTGAAAACGTATCAGTAGCGCACTCTTCAGTGCTTATTCAGCCATCCGGCAATAAAATCTGCCACTTTTTCCGGACTGTTCAGATCCAGAACGGGCAGCGCAAGATTCAGCTCCTGATCGCTGGCTACGGCGATGACATGCTCATCAAGCAGCTCACTGACGCCTCCTTTTATCCCGGCACGCCAGAGCACAATCTTAGGCACGGGTTCACCCTTAAAGCCTTCGACCAGCACGATCTCCAGTACAGAGGGATCCATGCGGCTCAGCAGATAGGGCAGATTAATTGACGGCGCTTCAGGCGTCTCACACATCAGTGCCCACCGCTCCGCGCTTGCCACGATAACCTGACGGGCGCCCGCCTTTCTCAGCAGATAGCTATCTTTGCCCGGGGTATCAACGTCCATCTGATGATGGGTATGTTTTATCAGTCCGGCGCGGATCCCTTTGCTGGCCAGGATGGGAATCACCTGCTGTAACAGCGTCGTTTTTCCGGTTCCGCTCCAGCCTGTAATCGCAAGCAGGGGTAATGCCATCTCAGTGTCTCTCCTTCAGATCCTCGGGTGTATTGATATTGCGGAAAGCCGACTCATCATCGCCTAGCTGAACAGCATAGCCGCCATGGTCGCGCAGGAAGTGCATAAGACGCCGTTCACCTGCCGCCAGATAGTCCTGAAGCGGTGCTGCCAGCTTTCGGTGAACCAGGGCCAGCGTTGGATGGTCGCGTGAGGCGGAGCGGACCCAGACCGCCGGTGCCGTTCCGCGGTGTTCGGCCAGCTTTTCCACAAAGTTAAGTGGAATAGCCGGTGTATCGCAGGAACAGAATGCCGCCCATTCATCGTCGATAGTGCGCAACGCACTATAGATCCCGGCCAGTGGACCAGGGCACTCCCCGACAAGATCCTGAATCACCCGACACCCGCTTAACTGATAGCGATCAATATTACGGTTCGCGTTAATCATGACAATATTGACCTGTGGCCTGAACCGTTCAAGGACATGCTCATAAAGCGGCCTGCCATTGAACAGCATTAATCCCTTGTCCTGGCCACCCATACGGCGACCCTGACCACCGGCCAGAATGATGCCGGTTACTGTTGTCATGCGTCGGCCCTCGCTGATAAGTCGTTGTAAAAGGAGAAACGAAATGAAATGTCATCGTTTAAATGAGCTGCTTGAACTGCTGCAACCCGCCTGGCAAAAAGAGCCCGACCTCAATCTGGTCACATTTTTGCAGAAACTGGCGCAGGAATCTGGTTTCCGTGGCCCGTTAAGTGAATTAACGGATGATGTATTAATTTACCATCTCAAAATGCGTGACGCCGCCCATGATGATGCGATCCCGGGCCTGAAAAAAGATTATGAAGTTGATTTCAAAACAGCCCTGCTGCGTGCACGGGGGGTCATTAAACCAGGCGAGTAATGTTATCCTTGGCAGCTAAATGCAAGGGCAACTACAGGTAACATCATGAGCGACGCTGCTTTTAACTTCCAGACCCTGAATCCCGATGTGTTGCTTGATGCAGTGTGGGAGACAGGGATCCGCGTTGAATCAGGTCTGACTGCCCTGAACAGTTATGAAAACAGGGTTTACCAGTTCAGTGATGATGAAAAACGCCGCTACGTCGCCAAGTTTTACCGTCCGCAGCGTTGGCGTGCGGAACAGATAGCGGAAGAGCATCAGTTTGCGCATGACCTCCTGGCTGACGACGTGCCGGTTGCCGCACCGCTGCGTTTGCAGGGCGAGACATTGCACCGTCACTCGGGCTTCTTTTTTGCCGTTTTCCCGAGTCTCGGCGGACGACAGTATGAGACAGACAACGAAGACCAGATGGAGTGGGTTGGCCGCTTTCTGGGACGCATGCATCAGACCGGGTGTAAAGCCCTGTTCAGCCATCGGCCTGCTATAGGGCTGGATGAGTATCTGCACGAACCCCGTCAGGTGCTGGAGCACGCTCTGCTCGTGCCTGAATCGCTTAAAGACGCATTACTACAGGCTGTCGATAAACTGGGAAACACGCTGCAGCAACAGTGGCACACTGCGTGGCAGCCGCTACGATTACATGGTGACTGCCATCCGGGAAATATTCTGTGGCGTGACGGGCCGCTGTTCGTCGATCTGGATGATGCCCGTAACGGCCCGGCTGTGCAGGATCTCTGGATGCTGGTCAACGGCGATCGGCAGGAACAGCGTATTCAGTGGGATATCCTGCTGGAGGCTTACAGCGAATTCAGCGACTTTGATATTAATGAATTGTCACTGATTGAGCCTTTACGCGCCATGCGCATGGTTTATTATCTGGCCTGGGTTCTCCGACGCTGGGAGGATCCCGCTTTTCCGCGCGCGTTTCCCTGGATGACAGATGAAAATTTCTGGCACAGGCAGATTTTACTCTTTACCGAGCAGGAGAAGCTGTTGCAGGAACCTCCTCTGCAGCTGACACCGCAATATTAATGACGTAGTCAGGAGATTTTTTCACGATGAAGAAAATTTGGTTTGCACTGATGGGTTTAGTGCTGGCATTCAACGCCTCTGCTGCCCAGTTCACCGAAGGTAAACAATATGTGAGTCTGCAGAAACCGGTGGCTGGCGAACCTCAGGTGATGGAGTTCTTCTCCTTCTTCTGCCCGCACTGCTATCAGTTTGAACGCATTTATCACGTTAATGACGCGGTGAAAAAGAATCTGCCTGCTGACGTTAAGCTGGTGAAATACCATGTCGATTTCCTCGGCGGCGATCTGGGGCCGGTCGTAACCCAGGCCTGGGCTGTCGCAATGGCGCTGGGCGTGGAAGATAAAGTCACCGCTCCTATTTTTGATGGCATCCAGAAAACGCAGACTATTACCGATCCTGCCAGCCTGAAAGAGGCCTTTGTCCAGGCGGCCGGTATCTCTGCGGCTGACTATGATGCAGCCTGGAACAGCTTTGCGGTTAAAGCGCTGGTTGCGCAGCAGCAGAAAGCCGCTGCGGATGTCGATCTTCGTGGTGTGCCTGCCATGTTCGTTAATGGCAAATACATGGTGAATAACGGCGGACTGGATACCAGCTCTATGGATAATTTCGTCGCCGACTATGCGAACGTGGTGAAATTCCTCGTAAGCCAGAAGTAATCAGCTTCTTATTCTGATTAAACGCCAGCTCTGCTGGCGTTTTTTTCAGGCTTCTGAACATCAGGATGCTTTTTGTCCATCACCAGGGCATAAATTTAATATCCACACAAGGGATCGTGCTGTTAAAAATAGCGATCGGGTCACGGAAATTAAACAAGCTATTGAAAATTATGTTTTTTATATGGTATCAGATTGTTCTTTTCCCTGAAAACAAAACCGAAATGATTTTTACGCACAAAGTTATCCACAGAACGATCGTTGTGATCCTGTTTCCGTAAGCGTGAAAAAATCCTGCCACAGTACACCTTAGTTCACCATTTCTGCCAGGTTGTGGCATCCTTATAAACCCACTCATCGCAACGAAGACGACACAGACTTATGGCGCAAATTGCAGAAAATCCCCTGATTCTGGTTGATGGCTCATCCTATCTTTATCGCGCGTATCACGCGTTTCCGCCGCTGACCAATAGTGCAGGTGAACCCACTGGCGCCATGTACGGCGTGCTCAACATGCTGAAAAGCCTGCTGGCGCAATACAATCCGAGTCACGTTGCTGTGGTGTTCGATGCCAAAGGCAAGACCTTCCGGGACGAGCTGTTTGAGCATTACAAATCCCATCGTCCCCCGATGCCTGACGAGCTGCGTGCGCAGATCGAACCGCTGCATGAGATGGTGCGGGCGATGGGGCTGCCGCTGCTGGCGGTGAGCGGTGTTGAAGCCGACGATGTGATCGGTACACTGGCACTGGAGGCAGAGAAAAAAGGTCTCTCCGTGCTGATCAGTACCGGCGATAAAGATATGGCTCAGCTGGTCACGCCAGACATTACGCTGATCAACACCATGACAAACACCATCCTCGGGCCGGAAGAGGTAGAGAATAAATATGGTGTTCCACCCGCGCTGATCATCGATTTCCTCGCCATGATGGGCGATAGCTCAGACAATATTCCAGGCGTGCCGGGTGTGGGTGAGAAAACCGCGCAGGCGCTGCTGCAGGGTCTGGGCAGCATGAAGACGATCTATGAGAATCTGGATAAAGTCGCCGATCTCTCGTTCCGTGGTGCCAAAACCATGGCAGCAAAACTTGAGCAGAATCGCGAAGTCGCGTTTCTCTCCTACCAGCTGGCGACCATTAAGACCGATGTTGAGCTGGAGCAGCCCTGCGAAGCCCTTACGGTTACCGATCCCGACGTTGAGGCGCTACAGGTCCTGTTCAGCCGTTATGAGTTCAAACGCTGGCTGAGCGATCTGCAGGAGGGCAAATGGCTGCAGGGCAAAAAGAGCAACACCCAGGCGCAGAAAACCCTCGCCGATGAGCCAGCTCCTGTTGTCGAAACCAGCAGCGTCCTGTCATCAGAAGGGTATGTCACTATTCTGGACCAGGCGCTGTTTGAGACCTGGCTGGAGAAGCTGAAAAACAGCGACGTCTTTGCCTTTGATCTGGAGACCGATGCGCTGGACACGCTGAGCGCCAGCATCGTTGGCATCAGTTTCGCCGTCGCCCCCGGGGAAGCCGCCTATCTGCCGGTTGCGCATGACTATCTCGATGCGCCTGACCAACTGGATCGCGCGACTGTGCTGGCGCAGCTCAAACCTCTGCTGGAAGATGACAGCGCCTGGAAAGTGGGTCAGAACCTGAAGTATGACCGCGGCGTGCTGAAGAACTACGATATCGAACTGGCGGGCATCAGATTTGACACCATGCTTGAGTCCTACATTCTCAACAGCGTAGCAGGCAAGCATGACATGGACAGCCTGTCCGCGCGCTGGCTTCACCATAAAACGATCTCCTTCCAGGAGATTGCCGGCAAAGGCAAAAATCAACTGACCTTCAACCAGATTGCACTGGAACAGGCGTCGCACTATGCGGCCGAAGATGCCGATGTCACCCTGCAGTTGCATCTGAAGATGTGGCCAGAGCTGGAGAAAGAAGCAGGGCCAAAGAACGTTTTCGAGCAGATTGAGATGCCGCTACTGACCGTGATCTCCCGGATAGAGCGCAATGGCGTACTGATCGACCAGGGCATTCTGGCGCAACACTCGAAAGAACTGACGGCACGCCTGGCGGAACTGGAGCTCAAAGCGCACGAGCTGGCGGGAGAACCCTTCAATCTCTCCTCCACCAAACAGCTTCAGGTGATCCTGTTTGAAAAACAGGGCATCAAACCGACCAAAAAAACCCCGGGTGGTGCGCCTTCCACCAGCGAAGAGGTGCTGGCTGAGCTGGCACTTGATTATCCGCTGCCAAAAGTGATCCTGGAGCACCGCGGCTTATCCAAGCTGAAATCGACCTATACCGATAAGCTACCGCAGATGATCAATCCGATCAGCGGGCGCGTGCACACCTCGTATCATCAGGCGGTGACCGCGACCGGGCGTCTCTCTTCAGCCGATCCAAATCTGCAGAACATCCCGGTTCGTAATGAGGAAGGACGGCGGATCCGCCAGGCCTTTGTGGCCGCGAAAGGTTATCGCATCGTGGCGGCGGACTATTCGCAGATCGAACTGCGTATCATGGCGCACCTCTCCCAGGACAAAGGGTTACTGGATGCCTTTGCTCAGGGCGAAGATATTCACCGCGCAACGGCATCGGAAGTTTTCGGGGTGCCGCTGGATAAAGTCAGCGGTGAACAGCGTCGTAGTGCCAAGGCGATCAACTTTGGTCTGATTTATGGCATGAGCGCCTTTGGCCTGTCACGTCAGCTGAATATCGGGGCGGGCGAAGCGAAGAAATATATGGACCTCTACTTCGAACGTTATCCTGGCGTACTGCGCTATATGGAGAACACCCGTCAGCTGGCGGCGAATAAAGGCTATGTTGAGACGCTGGAAGGCCGTCGGCTGTGGCTGCCCGATATTAAATCGGGCAATGCCATTCGCCGTAAAGCTGCCGAACGTGCCGCGATCAATGCGCCGATGCAGGGAACGGCAGCGGACATCATCAAGCGGGCGATGATTGCTGTCGATGCGTGGCTGGAACAGCAAAGCGACGACGCCGTCAGAATGATTATGCAGGTTCACGATGAACTGGTCTTCGAGGTTAAAGCGGAAGCGGTGGAAGAAGCCAGCCAGAAAATCCAGGCACTGATGGAAGGCAGCGTGAAGCTCGACGTACCGCTGCTGGTGGAAGTGGGTGTTGGTGATAACTGGGACGAAGCCCACTGATAGCCTGCTACGGGTCGGTTCAGATAGAGGGAATCGATCCGGATTCAGGTATAAGAAAATCGTTGGGTTAACCGGTTTAGCTGAGCGCGCGGAGGTTTAGCAGGAAATGGGTTTTCTAACTGCTTATCGGCTAAACATTTTTTTCGTCATTTAACTACATCGCAACGCTAATTCTGTGACGGATATGGTAAAAAAAGTACTTTTTGATGTAAGTAAGCGACAAAAAAGCCTTTGTCACGCACAGAAAATCAGGTAAAGTTCGTCGCGTAGGGTACAGAGGTAAGATGTTCTATCTTTCAGACCTTTTACTTCACGTAATCGGATTTGGCTGAATTTAGCCGCCCCAGTCATTCTGTGACTGGGGCGTTTTTTATTGGGCTTTTCACACCGCCGCTTCAGCGGTGCGGGGCTGCCTCTTACGCGTCGGCGTCCTGATCCTCATAAGCCGGTTCAAGCGTGTTGAACCAGCTGTCCAGCTTCTGACGCACTTTATCCACGCCAATTTTCTTCAGTGATGAGAACAGCTCAACCTGCACATCGCCGGCAAAATCGAGCGCCGCTTCACGCACGACATTCAGCTGGGCTTTTCGGGCGCCCGAGGCAAGTTTATCGGCTTTGGTGAGCAGCACCAGCACCGGTATGCCGCTTTCCACAGACCACTGAATCATCTGCCGATCGAGATCCTTGAGTGGATGGCGGATATCCATCAGCACGACCAGCCCTTTCAGTGCCTGTCGTTTTTGCAGGTATTCGCCCAGTGCACGTTGCCACTTCAGCTTCATCTCTTCCGGGACTTCAGCATAACCGTAGCCAGGCAGGTCGACCAGACGCTTGCCCTCTTTGACTTCAAACAGGTTAATCAGCTGCGTACGCCCCGGCGTTTTACTGGTACGCGCCAGACCTTTCTGATTGGTTAACGTATTCAGCGCACTCGATTTTCCCGCGTTCGAGCGGCCAGCAAAAGCCACTTCAATTCCGGTATCGGCAGGCAGATGACGGATATCCGGCGCGCTCATGACAAAGTGGGTAACGTGATAATTCAGTTCAGACAAGGTGACACTCCAAAAAACGCATTAAGGCAATGCCAGCGATTATACGCGTTATGGCGCGAAAGTGCTCAATCACATCTCTTTAACAAACGGTGTAAGAGATTTGCCATTGCGGCTGCGGGTTATTTCGCTTTTTACTTTAATTACTAAAAATAAAAAAAGAGTATATTCATGGTGTTATCTGTTTTCGTTTCTTTTTTGAACGAACTATTTTCGATGCCGACTTGAGGGTTTTACCAGTTGGTCTACATTAGTGTGCAGTGCACGGCAGCACACATCAGGAAGATGCGTTCAGGGATGTCAGGATGGCAATGAGCGAGGGGAATGGAAAGGGTCAGGGGAGTTGACCAGACAGGGATAAGGAAAAGCTCAGGAGTTGAGCAGGCGCGGGATTGACCGGGATGTTACGAGCCAAAAAGGATTTAAAACATGATTCCTTCTTCTGAAGGTATGAAATAAGGCGACAGCTTGAGCTGTCGCCTTTTTTCTTTGTCTGGTTTCTGCTAGATTTCGCCGCAATTCTATACTGAATAAAAAAAGCCGGGACCGAACACTATGAAGCAACCTGCACGAGCGGCGCACGGCAAACCTGCCGTCAAAGCCAAACGCAAATCGCGTGACGAAATCAATAACGAAGCGCGCGATCGCAAACGTGATAAAAAGCATCGCGGGCATGCATCCGGCAGCCGTGCGAATCCGGCTGCGCCTGCCAGCAGCAGTGGACGTCAGGCGGACAGCGCGAAAGATCCGCGTATCGGCAGTAAAAAACCGGTAGCCCTGATTGCAGACGGCAAGACCGCAGCCATTAAGCCAAAGAAAAGCGTGGAAAAGCCAGCCGCGAAAAAAGTACGCCTGACGCCTGAGGAAGAGCTGGCGAAGCTGGAAAATGATGAGCGTCTGGATGCGCTGCTGGACCGGCTGGAAAATGGCGAAACGCTGTCTGCTGAAGATCAGGGCTGGCTGGATGCCTCGCTGGATCGCATCGATGAACTGATGGAGCAGCTGGGCATCGTGATGGACGATGACGAAGATGACAAAGCAGAAGAAGATATGTATCGCCTGCTGAAGGGCAATTAAGTCATTTTGATCGGCATGTGGTTTCCGCATGCCGCACTTTTCAGGTAAACGACAATGTTTTGGCCTGGATCAATTTTCGCGTTGCTGGCGACATGTTATCTGCTGTGGTTATTGTTTAAACTACGACGCCTGTCGCGTCTGAAGCAACGTTTACGTCGGGTCTCATCCCGCTCACCTTTCATCCCTTCTTCTTCGCGACCTTCTCTCAGACGACGTCACCGGAAGGAGTGATCATGCCATCGCTGCAGACCGATCGGGATCGGGCGCTAATTGAAAAGTACAATTACGCCGGTCCACGCTACACCTCTTATCCCACCGCGCTGGAGTTCAGCGAACAGTTCGCAGAAGCCGACTTCCGGCGCGCCGTGGCACGCTATCCGGATCGCCCGCTGTCGCTCTATGTTCATATCCCTTTCTGCCACCGTCTCTGCTACTTCTGCGGCTGCAACAAGCTTGTGACGCGTCAGCGCCATAAGGCGGACCGCTATCTGGATGTGCTTGAGCAGGAGATTATTCAGCGCGCGCCGCTGTTCCGCCAGCGTCAGGTTACGCAGCTTCACTGGGGCGGAGGCACGCCCACCTTTCTCGACCAGGCGCAGGTTTCGCGGCTGGTGGCACTGCTGAAACAGCACTTCAGGGTAGCCGACGAGGCTGAGATGTCGATCGAGGTCGATCCCCGGGAAATTGAGCTGGATATGATCGATCACCTGCGATCGCTGGGGTTCAATCGTCTGAGTATGGGCGTACAGGATTTCAATAAATCGGTGCAGGAGCGCGTCAACCGGGTGCAGGATGAAGCGGTGATTTTTGGCCTGATGGCGCGGGCCCGCGAGCAGGGCTTCAGCTCGACCAGCATTGACCTGATCTATGGTCTGCCCCTGCAGACGCCTGCCAGCTTCGCCTGGACGCTGGAGCGGGTACTGGCGCTGAGTCCGGATCGCCTTAGCGTATTTAACTATGCGCATCTGCCGGCGATGTTCGCGGCGCAGCGCAAAATCAAAGAGGATGAACTGCCATCGGCTCAGCAGAAACTGGATATTCTGCAGCAGACTATCGCGACGCTGACGCAGCAGGGCTATCAGTTTATCGGCATGGACCACTTTGCCAAGCCGCAGGATGAACTGGCCATTGCGCAGCGAAACGGGCAGCTGCACCGCAATTTTCAGGGCTATACCACCCAGGGCGATAGCGATCTGCTCGGGCTGGGCGTCTCCGCCATCAGCATGATGGGCGACAGCTATGCGCAGAACCAGAAAGACCTGAATACCTGGTACGACAGTGTGGAACGGCAGGGAAATGGCTTGTGGCGCGGTCTTACCTTAAGCAAAGATGATTGCCTGCGGCGTGATGTGATTAAAACGCTGATTTGCCACTTCTCGCTGGATTTTGCTGCCACAGAAGCGCAGTGGGGGATCAGCTTCAGAGACTACTTCGCTGAGGATCTGGCGCTGCTGAAACCGCTGATTGCTGACGGGCTGGTGGAATCTGACGCAACAGGGCTGAAGGTGACAGAGATTGGCCGGTTACTGATTCGTAATATCTGCATGTGCTTCGATCGCTATCTGCGTCAGAAAGCGCGTCAGCAGCAGTTCTCTCGTGTGATCTGAAAAAATGGGCCGGCAGTCGCGCCAGCCCATTCTGAACCCCTTATTCCATGCCCAGCTCTTTCAGCTTGCGCGTCAGCGTGTTGCGTCCCCAGCCCAGTAAACGGGCGGCTTCCTGCTTGTGACCCTGGGTATGACGCAGGGCGGTGGTCAGCAGCGTCCGCTCCATCTCCGGCTGCGCTTCTGACAGCAGATTCTGATGACCGGAACGCAGGGCGCGGTCGGCCCACTGCGCCAGCAGCGTGGCCCAGCTGTCCGGCAGCGACTGCACCGGATTCTCCGGCGTGCTCGACTCGAACAGCTCGCCCGGCAGATCCTGAATCAGCACTTCCTGACCTGCAGCCATCACCGTCAGCCAGCGACAGGTGTTCTCCAGCTGGCGCACGTTACCCGACCAGTGCAGTCGGGTCAGAGCGGTTTCCGTTTCCGGATGCAGAATCTTCGCTTCCACACCCAGTTCCCGGGCGGCAACCTGCAGGAAATAGCGCGCCAGACGCGGAATATCCTCACGACGCTCACGCAGAGGAGGCAGATGCACGCGAATCACGTTAAGACGATGGAACAGGTCTTCGCGGAACTTGCCTTCCTGCACGCGCAGCTCCAGGTTCTGGTGGGTCGCGGCGATAATACGCACGTCCACTTTAACCGGCGCATAGCCGCCGACGCGATAGAACTGGCCATCAGCCAGCACGCGCAGCAGGCGGGTCTGAACATCCAGCGGCATATCACCGATTTCATCCAGGAACAGCGTGCCGCCATCGGCCTGTTCAAAACGGCCCTGACGGATCTGGTTCGCACCGGTAAAGGCACCTTTTTCGTGACCAAACAGCTCAGATTCGATCAAATCTTTAGGGATCGCGGCCATATTCAGCGCGATAAACGGTGCTTTGGCGCGCGGGCTATGGCGATGCAGCGCATGCGCCACCAGCTCTTTACCGGTCCCGGATTCACCATTAATCAGGACGCTGATCGAAGAGCGTGACAACCGTCCGATAATGCGAAAGACATCCTGCATCGCCGGGGCTTCACCGATGATATCGGTCGTGGGTCCGCTGACCGGCTGATTACGCGGCTGCTGCTGCTCCTGATAGTGGCTGATCGCACGCTCTACCAGCGCCACGGCTTCATCGATATCAAAAGGTTTAGGCAGATAATCAAATGCCCCCTGCTGATAGGCGCTGACGGCAGCATCCAGATCCGAATGCGCCGTCATAATGATGACCGGAAGCATCGGATGACGCTGTTTAATCTGTTTCAGCAGCGCCAGGCCATCCATGCCCGGCATGCGAATATCTGACAGTAAAACGTCCGGGGTTTTGGTCGAGAGGGCATCCAGCACCTCACCTGCGCTGTCAAAGGTCGCACAGCTCAAACCGGCTCCAGTGAGCGCGCGTTCAAGCACCCAGCGGATGGAGCTATCGTCATCGACGATCCAGACTATCCCTCGTTGCATAGAAACCTCACTGGCGAATAGGCAGGTAAACCGAAAATTCGGTGTGTCCTGGCCAACTGTTAAATTCTATTTTTCCTGAATGCTGATCAATCAGGCTACGGGCAATAGAGAGGCCTAAACCGGTGCCGCCTTCACGTCCGCTGACCATTGGATAAAACAGCGTATCCTGCAGCTGGGCCGGAATGCCGGGGCCATCATCTTCAATATCAATACGTGCTACCAGGCGATAACGGGTGCCGTGCAGCGTCAGCTGGAAAGCCGTGCGGGTGCGGATAATAATCGTGCCGCCCTCGCTACCCAGCGCCTGCAGTGCGTTGCGGACTACGTTAAGCAGCACCTGCTCGATCTGGTCAGGGTCGTGCGGCAGTTCGGGCAGGCTGGGATCGTAATCCCGCACCAGCGAGACATTCTCCGGCAGCTCCATCGACACCAGGTTGACCACGCGTTCTGCCACCTGATGAATGCTCTGGGTGATGTGCATGCCCGGCTGTTGCGGTCCTAACAGACGGTCAACCAGATTCCGCAGCCGATCCGCCTGTTCAATAATCACTTTGGTATATTCGTTCAGCGAGGGATCGGGCAGGGCACGGGATAAGAGCTGTGCCGCGCCGCGCAATCCACCCAGCGGATTTTTAATCTCATGGGCCAGGCCGCGAACCAGATCGCGGGCGGCCACCTGCTGAGCGTGCTGTAGCTGCTCCTGACTGAGACGACGCTGATTATCCATCGGCGCCATTTCCATCAGAATTAAGCCGTCAGGTAACCGCTGAGCGGTCAGCGACATAATGTGCGCCCGGCCATCCACCACCAGCGTCACTTCACTGTCCGTAAAACCCTGGCCAGCCTCAAGACTCTCGCGCATCACGTCGATATTCAGCGAGAAGTAGCCGGTGAGCTCCGGTAACGGCGTGCCGAACAGTTTGCGTGAGCTTTGCGCCAGTAGCTGCTGCGCTGCCGGGTTGGCGTAATGAATAACCAGCTCGTTATCCACCAGCAGAATACTGTTGATCAACGCGTTGAGAATCTGCCCTGCATCGGGCAGAGAGCCTGTTGCCATATCACGTTCCTCTGCACTAAATAGGTGCATTTTACTCTTTAAGCCGGAAAGGGCGCGAATGAACGGTGAATTCGCGGAGAAAAAAGCCCATCCGAAGATGGGCTAAAAGTTTCCACGGCAACAAAAACGTCTGACCAGTTAAACGCTGTAGTAAAGCTCGAACTCGACCGGGTGTGGCGTCATGCGAACGCGGTCCAGCTCTGTTTTACGCAGTTCGATGTAAGCGTCGATGGTTTCGTCAGTGAACACACCGCCACGGGTCAGGAACTCGCGGTCTTCGTTCAGTGCATTCAGGGCTTCTTCCAGAGAGCCTGCAACCTTTGGAATCTCAGCTTCTTCTTCCGGTGGCAGGTCATACAGGTTCTTATCCATTGCATCGCCAGGATGGATCTTGTTGATGATGCCATCCAGACCCGCCATCAGCAGCGCGGTGAACGCCAGGTATGGGTTAGCCGCTGGGTCCGGGAAGCGCGCTTCGATACGACGGGCTTTCGGGCTGGCAACAACCGGAATACGGATAGAGGCGGAACGGTTACGGGCTGAGTAAGCCAGCATGACCGGTGCTTCATAACCCGGAACCAGACGCTTGTAGGAGTTGGTGGTCGGGTTCGCCAGGGCGTTGATCGCTTTAGCGTGTTTGATGATACCGCCGATGTAGAACAGTGCCATTTCAGACAGGCCGCCGTACTTATCGCCGGCAAACAGGTTCTGGCCACCTTTAGAAAGGGACATGTGGCAGTGCATGCCTGACCCGTTGTCGCCAAACATTGGCTTTGGCATAAAGGTCGCGGTTTTGCCGTAAGCGTGCGCGACGTTGTGAACGACATATTTGTAGATCTGGATTTCGTCCGCTTTCTTGGTCATGGTGTTGAAGCGGGTTGCCACTTCGTTCTGACCCGCGGTCGCCACTTCGTGGTGATGCGCTTCAACGACCAGGCCCATCTGCTCCATAGTCAGACACATGGCAGAACGGATGTCCTGTGATGAGTCAACCGGTGGCACCGGGAAGTAGCCGCCTTTCAGACCTGGACGATGGCCTTTGTTACCGCCTTCATACTCTTTACCGGTGTTCCATGCGGCTTCGATATCGTCGATTGCGACATGCGAACCCGACGTGGATGAACCGAAACGGATGTCATCGAACAGGAAGAATTCAGGTTCTGGTCCAAACAGCACCGTATCCGCGATGCCGGAAGAGCGCAGGAAATCTTCCGCGCGCTTGGCGATGGAGCGTGGATCGCGGTCATAGCCCTGCATGGTGCCTGGCTCGAGAATGTCACAACGGATGATCAGCGTAGAATCTTCGAAGAAAGGATCCATGACCGCGGTGGTTGCGTCAGGCATCAGCACCATGTCTGATTCGTTGATGCCTTTCCAGCCGCCGATAGAGGAACCATCGAACATTTTGCCTTCTTCGAAGAAGTCAGCGTTAACCTGGTGAGCAGGGATCGTAACGTGCTGTTCTTTACCTTTGGTATCGGTAAAACGCAGGTCAACAAACTTAACTTCATGCTCGTTCATCATCGAGAGAACGTGTTCAGCGGACATACTCAACTCTCCTGGAAATGGTCTTTCATTATCTACATGGCGAGGAAACGTCGTTTCCGGAGGGCGTGGCGGGAAAGGGAATTCCTGACCACTCTTTTCCGGCACGCTCTTCAACCGACATCTGACTGGCGTTTACGCTTGTTACAGATAAAGCGAATTCTGTGCCAACTTTTTTGATGTTGCTTAAATCGCCTTATGATGCACCTTTTTGTCGTAATGCGGCTGCACCACGATGGTTTTAGTGCACCATAACAGTGCTGAAAGTGAATTTACAGGCACCAATTTGGTGCATAGGACCAACTTAGTGCATTTTCTGCACCGGGAACAGTGCGAATTTGCGTCAATGCAATAATCTTTCAGTGAAAAGTGTGATCGTGTTCAGTCTTCCGCTTAATCCGTGTACAATAGCGCGCTATTTCTAATGCCTGAGGCAAAGCTGTGATCGAAAATTTGCGTAACATCGCCATCATCGCGCACGTTGACCATGGAAAGACCACCCTGGTTGACAAACTGCTGCAACAATCCGGTACTTTTGATGCTCGTACCGAAGCAACCGAGCGCGTGATGGACTCCAATGATTTGGAGAAAGAGCGTGGGATTACCATCCTCGCAAAAAACACCGCTATTAAGTGGAATGACTACCGTATCAATATCGTTGATACCCCTGGACACGCCGACTTCGGTGGTGAAGTTGAGCGCGTTATGTCCATGGTGGACTCGGTGCTGCTGGTTGTAGATGCGATGGATGGCCCTATGCCGCAAACCCGCTTCGTGACCAAAAAAGCGTTCGCGCATGGTCTGAAGCCGATTGTGGTTATCAACAAAGTAGACCGTCCTGGCGCACGTCCGGACTGGGTGGTGGATCAGGTCTTCGACCTGTTCGTTAACCTGGATGCGACCGATGAGCAGCTCGACTTCCCTATCATTTTCGCCTCTGCGCTGAATGGTATTGCGGGTCTGGAGCACACCGATATGGCTGACGATATGACGCCGCTGTATCAGGCAATCGTCGACCACGTTTCTCCGCCTAAAGTTGAGGTTGAAGCGCCACTGCAGATGCAAATCTCTCAGCTGGACTACAACAACTACCTGGGCGTGATCGGTATCGGCCGTATCAAACGCGGTAAAGTGAAGCCTAACCAACAGGTCACTATCATCGATAGCGAAGGCAAAACCCGTAACGGTAAAGTCGGCAAAGTCCTGACTCACCTGGGTCTTGAGCGTATCGACAGCGATCTGGCCGAAGCGGGCGATATCATCGCCATCACCGGTCTGGGTGAGCTGAACATCTCTGACACCATCTGTGATCCACAGAATGTGCAGGCGCTGCCAGCACTGAGCGTCGATGAGCCAACCGTCACCATGTTCTTCAACGTCAACACCTCACCGTTCTGCGGTAAAGAAGGTAAGTACGTGACGTCACGTCAGATCCTTGAGCGTCTGAACAAAGAACTGGTTCACAACGTGGCACTGCGCGTTGAAGAAACCGAAGATGCTGACGCGTTCCGCGTATCCGGTCGTGGTGAACTTCACCTTTCAGTACTGATCGAAAACATGCGTCGTGAAGGTTTCGAACTGGCGGTATCCCGTCCGAAAGTTATCTTCCGCGAATTCGAAGGCCGCAAGCAGGAGCCATTCGAAAACGTTACGCTGGATATCGAAGAGACGCATCAGGGTTCCGTTATGCAAGCCATGGGTGAGCGTAAAGGCGATCTGAAAAACATGGATCCGGATGGCAAAGGCCGCGTCCGTCTTGACTACGTGATCCCAAGCCGTGGCCTGATTGGCTTCCGCAACGAATTCATGACCATGACTTCCGGTACCGGTCTGCTCTACTCGACCTTCAGCCACTACGATGACATCCGTCAGGGCGAAGTCGGCCAGCGTCAGAACGGCGTACTGATCTCTAACGGTCAGGGTAAAGCCGTTGCGTTCGCGCTGTTCGGTCTGCAGGATCGCGGTAAGCTGTTCCTGGGTCATGGTGCAGAAGTCTATGAAGGCCAGATTATCGGTATTCACAGCCGTTCTAACGACCTGACCGTTAACTGTCTGACGGGTAAGAAGCTGACCAACATGCGTGCTTCCGGTACAGATGAAGCCACGACGCTGGTTCCACCGCAGAAAATGACGCTCGAACAGGCTATCGAGTTCATCGATGATGACGAACTGGTAGAAGTGACGCCGCTGTCAGTGCGTATTCGTAAACGTCACCTGACAGAAAACGACCGTAAACGTGCTTCACGTGGTCCTAAAGACGCATAATTGCGCCTTTAACTGAGAAAAGCTCCGCTCTGCGGGGCTTTTTTTTTGCCTGAAGCCCCGCTTTTTTCAGCCGCACCATGCACTGTTCCTCTGTGCTCCCGTATGTTTTATCCGCCTTCCGGCGTTTATGCTTTTCTCTCTGCGGATGCCTGTTCAGCCTGCACTTTTGCCGCTAGAGTGAAGAGTCCAGGGAACCGAGGGAGAGACACCATGCTGTATATCTTTGATTTAGGCAATGTGATTATCGATATCGACTTTAACCGCGTGCTGGGTGTCTGGAGTGATCTGAGTCGTGTGCCGCTGGCGTCGCTGCAAAGCCATTTCCGTATGGATGAGGCGTTTGAACAGCATGAGCGCGGCGAGATCAGCGATGAAGATTTCGCGCTGGCGCTGTGTGAAAAACTGGAAATCGCGCTGAGCTATGAGCAGTTCGCGGCGGGCTGGCAGGCGGTGTTTGTGGATGTGCGCCCGGAAACCCTGGCGCTGATGAACCGGCTGCGGCTGGAGGGGCATCGGGTGGTGATCCTCTCGAACACTAACAGACTGCATTGTGAGTTCTGGCCGACGCAGTACCCGGATGTGCAGCAGGCCGCTGATAAGCTCTATCTGTCTCAGGATCTGGGTATGCGTAAACCGGAAGCGCGGATTTACCAGCATGTTCTGGCGGCGGAGGGCGTAACGGCCGATCAGGCGGTCTTCTTTGATGATAATCCCGATAATATCCAGGCGGCCCGCGCCCTGGGAATTGAAAGTGTTCTGGTGACTGACAGTTCGACAGTCACCAACTGGTTTGCAGGTTAACAGTGACTCATGATGTTACGTAAATTTCGTCCCGGGCTGCACGCTTTCTGGCTGTGGCTCCGGCTGTTATGGAAGCGCATTGACGAAGACGGCATGACGACCCTGGCGGGTAATCTGGCGTATGTCTCACTGCTGGCGCTGGTGCCACTGATTGCCGTGGTGTTTGCCCTGTTTGCCGCGTTTCCGGTCTTCTCTGATATCAGCGTGCAGCTGAAGCAGTTTGTCTTTAACAATTTAATGCCTGCTGCAGGTAACACGCTGCAGCGCTATCTTGAGCAGTTTGTTGCCAACGTCAACCGGATGACGGCGGTCGGGGCGATCGGCCTGATTGTGACCGCTTTACTGCTGATGCATTCAGTCGATACCGCGTTAAACACCATCTGGCGCAGTAACAAGAAGCGGCCGATGGTCTACTCCTTTGCGGTCTACTGGATGATCCTGACGCTGGGTCCGCTGCTGGCCGGTGCCAGCCTGGCGATCAGCTCTTATCTGCTGTCGCTGCGCTGGATTAACGCCACCGGCGTAACCAGTCTGGTCGATCAGATGCTGCGTATTTTTCCGCTACTGCTGTCGTGGTTCGCTTTCTGGTTGCTCTACAGCATTGTTCCGACCCAGCGGGTACCGCCGCGCGATGCGCTGATTGGTGCGCTGGTAGCGGGTGCGCTGTTTGAGCTGGGGAAAAAGGGCTTCGCGCTCTATGTTACGATGTTCCCCTCTTATCAGCTGATCTACGGTGTACTGGCCGTGATCCCTATTCTGTTTCTCTGGGTCTACTGGACCTGGTGTATTGTATTGCTGGGCGCGGAGATAACCGTCACGTTAGCCGACTACCGGCAGCTGAAACAGCAGCACAAAGAACAACAACGCGAGGAAACATGATTGCATTGATTCAGCGCGTGCAGCGAGCCAGCGTCAGCGTCGACCAGGATGTGGTCGGCGAAATTGGTACCGGACTACTGGTTTTGCTGGGCGTGGAAAAGGGTGATGACAACGCCCGTGCGGAACGTCTCGCAGAACGTGTACTGGGCTATCGCATCTTCAGTGACGAACAGGGCAAAATGAACCTGAGCCTTCGTCAGACGGGCGGAAGCGTACTGGTGGTATCGCAGTTCACGCTGGCGGCCGACACGCAAAAAGGGATGCGCCCCTCTTTTTCAGGCGGCGCCGAGCCAGCTGAAGCGGCGCGTCTGTATGATTACTTCAGCCACTGCTGTCGCCAGCAGGGCGTTACCACAGCGAACGGTCGTTTTGCCGCTGATATGCAGGTTTCGCTGGTGAACGATGGTCCTGTGACGTTCTGGTTGCAGGTGTGAGATCGCAAGCGGAGCGGCATGGTTCTGGCCACGCAAGCTGCGGACGGGAGAAACATTATATGTATCACCTTCGTGTGCCACAGACGGCAGAAGAGCTGGATATCTATTATCAGTTCCGCTGGGAGATGTTACGTAAACCTCTGCGCCAGCCGCAGGGCTCAGAACGTGACGCGTGGGATGCCCTGGCGCATCATCAGATGGTCGTGGACGAACAGGGACATCCGGTCGCTATTGGCCGTCTCTATATCAATGCCGACAACGAGGCCGCGATCCGCTTTATGGCTGTCCATCCCTCGGTGCAGGGGAAGGGGCTGGGCACGCTGGTAGCAATGACGCTGGAGTCCGTGGCGCGTCAGGAGGGAGCCAAGCGGGTAACCTGCAGCGCCCGCGAGGATGCTGTCGCCTTCTTCGCGAAACTTGGCTATATCAATCAGGGCGAAATTACCGCGCCGCAGACCACGCCGGTACGCCACTTCCTGATGATCAAACCGGTCGTCACCCTTGATGATATCCTGCATCGTGCCGACTGGTGCGGTCAGCTGCAACAGGCCTGGTACGATCATATTCCGCTCAGCGAGAAAATGGGTGTGCGTATCCTGCAGTTTACCGGGCAGAAATTTATCACCACCATGCCGGAGGCGGGCAACCAGAATCCCCATCATACCCTGTTCGCCGGCAGCCTTTTCTCACTGGCTACGCTGACCGGCTGGGGACTGATCTGGTTACTGCTGCGCGAGCGCCACCTTGGCGGCACCATTATTCTGGCAGATGCACATATTCGCTACAGTCAGCCCATCAGCGGACGTCCTGGCGCCATTGCCGATCTGGGTTCCTTAAGCGGCGATCTCGATCGGCTGGCGCGCGGACGTAAAGCGCGCGTGCAGCTTGAAGTCGAGCTGTTTGGCGACGATGAGCGCGGCGCGGTGTTTGAAGGGGTCTATATCGTTCTGCCCGCTGATCCGGATGGGCCGCTGGAGGAGGGCGGCTCCGGCGCGCGAATTAACTGAGGAGCGGGGCCGCGATATGGCCCCGCTGGGATTAATGGACCTCGCCTGCCTGCATCGTCTGCTGCACCTGCTGACTGTCGGTGACCACAGATAACGTGCCATTAACCGATGGACGCAGTGGCTGACCTGCGGCAAGTGCCGCGCGCAGCTGCAACTGCATATTACTGTCACCGGTTAACGGCAACGCTGGCCATCCCCAGTTCTGCAATACATTGACCGGCACGGCACGCCCCGTCAGCTGCAGCGTCAGCGGCCGGGCAGGCTGCTGGCCTACGGTAGCGGTACCTTCCAGCAGGCCTTTATTACTGAACGCACTCAGCTCCGTCACCTGAATCTGCTGCGCATCGGCACTCAGCGCAATCGACGGATGACGCAGGTCGGTGCGGTTAAAGGTCGACTCGGCCGCATTCAGACTGAGCTTACCTGACCATATCCCCCACTGATGCTGCTGCGCCAGCCGCAGGTTTTCACCGGTGCCATCCAGCGAGGTCAGCTGGAAGGGGAACGCCGGATTAATATCGATGATCAGGTTACGGTTCAAGGTGAAGCGCGTCACCTCAACACTCTCCAGCCAGTCGGGCAGCGTTGCCTGCCAGCGGTCGCGCCAGTCCTGCGGCAGGGTATATTCCAGTCCGGCGACCGCCAGGTTTTTCAGCGTCAGACGCTTATCGCTGCGTGACCACTCACCGTCAGCCCGGATCACCCCGTTCACCCAGCGTGAACTGAACTGGGTCAGTGCCACACCCTGCGGGGAGAAATCCAGGTTGACAATAGGATCGTTCAGCTCAAATCCGCCGTTGATAAAGTTGCTGGCATTCAGCGCCAGCGAACCATCGTTGCTCTGCCAGTCATCGTTCTGCCAGTTCACGTTTCTCAGCGTCAGATCAAGATCCGTTACCGCCCAGTCGGGCCCCTGCAGACGGGCATCGGTCAGGTCGAGTCGTGTAATGGCAATCGAGGGGGCAACCTGTAACTTATGCAGGAAATCTTTCAGACTGCTGGCGGTCTGCAGACGAATGTCATTCAGGCGCAGCTGATTCACTTTCCAGTTGCCCCGGGCATCGCGTTCACCGTTACCGGTCATGGAGCCGCGCGCCAGGTCAGCCCCCATATTGTCGATGCGCATCCGGCCCTGGGAAACGCTGCCCTGAATCAGGACGTTTTCAGCCGGCACCTCATTCAGCGTCATGCTACCCGCGCTCATCTGGAAGCGGGCATCGCGGCCCAGCATATCCAGCGCAACAGGCTTCCAGGGCATGATGCCGCCATTCACCTGGCGGGCAAACAACGGCAGTGCGGTGTTGGGGCTGTCGAGGCGCATATTATTGAGTTGCAGACGATCGGCCTGAATCGGCAGTGCGCTGCCTGCCGTCAGATTGGCCAGATTCACCTCGCCGTCGCGCAGTTCGAGGCTGCTGAAGTGCAGCGGATCGCTGAACTGAATCAGCGCCAGGCCCAGATCGACCCGTCTGGCGACCAGCACCGCAGGCTGCCCGTCGTGACCAAAACTGAAGTTATCCAGAATGATATGAGAGGGAGAGGAGAAATTGTGTTCAATTTTACTCAGGGAGAGATGCCATTCAGTTTTGTCGCTTACCCAACGGCTGAACCAGCCTGCACCCCATTGTGTCTGCAGCAGAACATAGATCACCACCAGGGTGAACAGCAGCAGTAAAAGCAGGGTGAGGAAAAACTTTCCAAGAAATTTCATTGCATCCTTCCCGAGTTAAATCCGGCGAGAGGTTGTTATGCCTGAATTCCCGTTACAGCTCAACAGCCTGGATGTAAATCCGAATAATTAGCAGGCAGGCCGAAGCCTGCCCGTGGCCTTACTTCTCCTGCGGGAAAATCAGGTTGAGGACGATCGCGGTAATACCGCCCGCCGCGATCCCGGAAGAGAGCAGGGTTTTCAGCCAGTCAGGTGCAAACTGCAGGATCAGCGGCTGCTGAGAAACGCCCAAGCCCACCGCCAGTGATAGCGCAATAATCATGATGGCGCGACGGTTAAGCGGTTCGCGTGAGACGATGCGCACCCCCGACGCGGCGATAGTGCCGAACATCACGATGGTAGCGCCGCCGAGCACCGGTTCTGGGATCATCTGCACCAGCCCGCTGACCGCCGGGAACAGCCCCAGCACAATCAGCATCAGCGCCACCACAAAGCCCACATAGCGGCTGGCCACGCCGGTCAGCTGAATCACGCCGTTATTCTGTCCGAAACAGGAGTTGGGGAAGGTGTTGAACAGCGCGGAAACAAAGGAGTTAAGACCATTTGCCAGCACGCCCCCTTTCAGGCGTTTCATATAAAGCGGGCCACTGACCGGCTGCTCTGAGACATCGGAGGTCGCAGTGATATCGCCGATGGTTTCCAGGGAGGTCACCATAAACACCAGCATCAGCGGGATAAGCAGATTCCAGTCAAAGCCCAGGCCATAGTAAAGCGGAGCAGGTACCACAATCAGCGGCTGACTGGCCGGTATACCCGCCGCAGGCAGCATCTCCATCGCCCAGGCCAGCAGATAACCCACCGCCATCGCAATCACCAGCGAGGCCACACGCAGGTAGGGATTTTTCTGCCGGTTAAGCAGCACAATCACCAGCAGCACGGCACCCGCCAGCATCAGATTTTTTGGTGCACCGAAGGTGTGGTCGTTCATGGCAGCAAAGCCGCCACCGATTGAGGTTAACCCCACCTGAATCAGCGACAGGCCAATAATCATCACGACAATACCGGAAACCAGCGGCGTAATAATCCGGCGCGCCAGATGCAACACGCGCGACAACACCATTTCGGTACAGGAGGCGACCATCAGCGTGCCAAACAGGGCCGCCATCATGGTGGGCACATCAGCCCCGCCATTTTTCAGTGCCATCCCGCCCATAATCAACGGCGTCACAAAGTTAAAGCTGGTGCCCTGAATCGACAGCAGGCCCGAGCCGACGGGTCCCCAGGTTTTGATTTGCAGCAGCGAGGCGACGCCCGAGGCAAACAGCGACATGCTGATCACATGACGGGTATCCTCTGCGGGCAGGCCCAGCGCCTGACAAATCAGAATCGCGGGTGTAATCACCGCAACGAACATCGCCAGCAGATGCTGACCGGCGGCAAACAGCGTCTGCGGCAGCGGTGGACGATCTTCGAGACGGTAAATCAGTTCGCTGTGTCTGGTGGAGGACGGGTCTGGCTGCGGAGTGATGGACATCTTCTGTTCTTCCCGAAAAAGTGTGTGGCGATTGTAATCATCCGGAGGCTAAAAGCAATCGTTTGCCCACAGGGATAAACCGGCCGCAACAGCGGGATCTGGCTCAGACGTTAGTGTAACGGGTATTCTCTGGCAGCCAGCGTTCAATCAGGGCGCTGGCCTGTTCAGGATAGTGTTGATGGATATGGCGCGCCACGCGCTGCACCTCCGGCACCATCGCCTGATCGCGCAGCAGATCAGCCACTTTAAATTCGGCGTTTCCGGTCTGGCGCGTGCCCAGCAGCTCACCAGGCCCGCGGATCTCCAGGTCGAACTGGGCAATCACGAAGCCATCATTGCTGTCGCGCAGCACCTGCAGACGCTTCTGCGCCGTCTTGCTCAGGGGCGCTTTGTATAGCAGTACGCAGTGGGAGGCCACCGCACCGCGACCAACCCTTCCCCGCAGCTGATGCAGCTGCGCCAGCCCTAACCGCTCCGGGTTTTCAATGATCATCAGGCTGGCGTTAGGCACATCCACGCCCACTTCTATGACGGTGGTGGCGACCAGAAGCTGCAGCTCATTAGCTTTGAACGCCTGCATGACAGCCTGTTTCTCTGCCGGTTTCATCCGGCCATGCACCAGCCCGATGTTTAAGCCAGGCAGCGCCGTTTTCAGCGATTCCCAGCTCGCTTCTGCGGCCTGGGCTTCCAGCAGATCTGACTCTTCAATCAGGGTGCAGACCCAGTAGGCCTGACGTCCTTCGCGGCAGGCGTGCTCAACCCGCGCCACGATCTCATCACGCCGGGAGTCGGGGATAGCCACCGTGGTCACCGGGGTACGTCCCGGCGGCAGCTCGTCGATGGTGGAGGTATCCAGATCGGCATAGGCGGTCATCGCCAGGGTGCGCGGGATCGGGGTGGCGGTCATGATCAGCTGATGCGGATGAAAGCCCTGCTCTTCGCCCTTTTCCCACAGCGCCAGTCGCTGGTGGACGCCAAACCGGTGCTGCTCATCAATAATGACCAGCGCCAGACCGCTGAACCGGACCTGCTCCTGGAACAGCGCATGCGTACCGACCACCATCGCCATCTGACCACTGGCTATCGCTTCCTGCTGCGCCTGGCGGGCTTTGCCTTTCTGTTTACCAGCCAGCCAGCCGACTTCAATGCCCAGCGGCGCAAACCACTGACGGAAGTTACTGGCGTGCTGTTCAGCCAGCAGCTCGGTCGGCGCCATCAGCGCGACCTGCCTGCCGTGTGCGATCACATTCAGCGCAGCAAGGGCCGCAACCAGGGTCTTACCGGAGCCGACATCACCCTGCACCAGCCGCATCATCGGAAAATCGTTAGCCAGATCCTTCTCTATCTCCGTCACCACGCGCGCCTGAGCGCGAGTGGGTGAGAAGGGCAGCGCGGCCAGCAGCTGATCGCTGAGCGTGTGCCGTGGCGGCATCGGTAACGCGTAGTAACGCTGAGCACCGGCGCGTACCGCCAGCATGCTGAGGTTGTGGGCCAGCAGCTCTTCCAGAATCAACCGGCGCTGAGCCGGATGACGGCCACTTTCCAGCTCGCTAAGCCTGAGATCGGGTGGGGGACGATGCAGCGTGCGGAGCGCCTCGGGCAGGCTGATCAATCCGCTGCTCAGCTCCTGTGGCAGCAGCTCGGCAATCGGGCAGCTCTCCAGCAGCGTCAGCGCCTGATCGGTGAGATTACGCAGCGTGGCCTGACGGATGCCTTCGGTAGTGGGATAGACCGGCGTCAGGGTCTCTTCCAGCGTCACATTGCTCTGTTCGCCCTGAATGCGGTATTCCGGGTGAATAATCTCTGCGCCACGCTGACCGCGTTTAATTTCGCCATAGGCGGTGACGCGACGGCCTGGCGAGAGCGCGTTCTTCATGCCTGCATTGAAATTAAAGAAGCGCATTGTCAGCACGCCGCTGCCATCGCTGATCTGACAGACCATCATCCGGCGACGGCCAAAGGTGATGTCGGTGTGCAGCACTTCGCCTTCTACGGTAGCCCAGATGCCGGGCAGCAGATCGTCAATCGCATAGAGCTGGGTGCGGTCTTCGTAACGCAGCGGGAGGTGAAGCAGAAGGTCCTGAATGGTGTGCAGGCCAATTCTGGCCAGTTTTGCTGCCTGGCTGGCACCGACGCCGGTCAGGGTACTGAGCGGGATGGCATCCAGCAGACGGCCTTTCATCTTTTTTTACCGGTTGACTGCATGGTCGCCCACCAGCTGGGATCGGCGTCGATTTCGCCCTGCGTATTGATGTGCGGATAGGGTAAGCCTTTCTGTTTTGCGACTCTTGCCAGTACCGGGAAGCCGCCTTCAAACAGCAGGCGCTGCTGCTCCTCGTCATCCAGCAGACTGTGGTCGCGCAGGTAGAGTCCCGCATTCTGACGCTGCCGCTGGGCTTCATAGAGGATAAGCGCACAGGCGACGGAGACATTCAGTGACTGCACCATGCCCACCATTGGGATCACGATCTGCCTATCGGCCAGCGCCAGGGCTTCCTCGGTGATACCGGTTTTTTCCTGGCCCATCAGGATGCAGGTCGGCAGGGTGTAGTCGATCTCGCGAAAATCCACGGCATCCGCAGAGAGATGGGTAGCTAACACCTGCATCTTCTGCTGCCGGAGCTGATTAACGGCATCGCCAATCGTGGGGTGGGTAACGACCTTAACCCAGCTGTTGCTGCCGGCTGACGCAGAAGCCTGGGTGCGCATCCGCTCACTCGGCCAGACCGCATGCACTTCATGGATGCCAACGGCATCAGCGGTGCGGATCACGGCGGAAACGTTGTGCGGCTTATGCACCTTCTCCATGCAGACCGTAAGATCGTGCTGGCGCAGGGCCAGCATCGTCTGTATCCGGGCAAAGCGTTGATCGTTCATGCACTAATTACGGTTACGGTGAACTTTGATCACATCCGGCATCACGCGGATTTTGCGCATGATATTCGCCAGGTGGACGCGGTCGCGTGCGGTCAGGCGGATAAAGGCGCTGTAAACGCGGCCATCACGCTCTTCGGTACTCAGACTCTGAATATTGGAACCTGCCGTATTGATCGCTGCCGTCAGGTTCGCCAGCGCGCCCTGATGGTTAAACATGTCAACTTTGATTTCCGCCACGAACTCCTGTTCGGTGACTTTATCCCATTCGACCGGCATGAATTTTTCAGGCTCTTTCTGGTAGCCGCGAATGTTCCGGCACGACTCATGGTGCACGACCAGCCCTTTACCGGGGCTGACGTGGGCGACAATCGGGTCACCAGGAATGGGTCGGCAGCATTTGGCAAAGGTAATCAATACGCCATCTGCACCTTTAATCGGCAGCTTCCCGCGCTTGCTGCTACTGCTGATCGTCTTACTGTCAGCCTGTAGCAGGTTCTTCGCCACCACCACGCTCATCGCATTACCCAGACCAATTTCCGCCAGCAGATCGTCAAGAGAGGTCAGCTTCATGCGGTCCAGCTCCTGGCGGATATTTTCAGCCGGGATCTCTGCCAGTTTGCGGCTGCCGCCCAGCGCATGACTGAGCAGGCGACGACCCAGATTCACCGAGTCCTCACGTTTAAGGTTTTTCAGCAGCTGGCGAATTTTAGCGCGCGCTTTTGAGCTGACGACGAAGTTGAGCCAGGCGGCGTTAGGACGGGCGCCTGGCGCAGTGATGATCTCAATCGTCTGACCGCTGGTCAGGGGTTGCGACAGCGGGTAGGGCTGGCGGTCAACGCGTGCGCCAACACAGGCATGACCGATATCGGTGTGAACCGCATAGGCGAAGTCCACTGGCGTCGCACCGGTTGGCAGCTCCACAATGCGGCCTTCTGGCGTAAAGACATAGATCTCATCCGGGAAAAGATCGGACTTCACGCTTTCGATGAATTCAAACGAACTGCCCGCACTTTGCTGCAGCTCCAGCAGGCTCTGCAGCCAGCGCTGAGCACGAATCTGTGCGGTGGTGCCACTTTCGCCCGCCTGTTTATAGGCCCAGTGCGCAGCGACCCCCATTTCCGCCATCTGATCCATATCCTCGGTGCGAATCTGCACTTCAACCGGCACGCCATGCGGGCCGATCATGGAGGTATGGAGGGATTGATAGCCGTTGGCTTTAGGAATGGCGATGTAATCTTTGACGCGGCCCGGGCGCGGCTTATAGAGGCTGTGCATCTGGCCCAGAACACGATAGCAGGTATCCAGATCTTTCACGATGACGCGAAAGGCATAGATATCCATAATCGAGTGAAAACGCTGCTCTTTCAGCGTCATTTTGCGGTAGATCGAGTAAAGATGTTTCTCGCGACCGCTGACGCGGCAGGGGATGCCCGCTTCCTGCAAACGACCATCGATCTCAGAAAGAATCTTCTGGATCATCTCTTTACGGTTACCGCGTGCGGCTTTCACCACCTCTTTAATCACCCGATAGCGGTTCGGGTAGAGAGCCTCAAAACCGAGCTCTTCCAGCTCTGTTTTAAGATGGTGAATACCCAGGCGATGCGCCAGCGGACTGTAAATCTCTAACGTTTCCAGCGCGATGCGGCGACGTTTGTCCGGGCGTAGCGAACCCAGGGTGCGCATGTTGTGGGTGCGGTCAGCCAGCTTGATGAGAATGACGCGGATATCCTGCACCATCGCCATAATCATCTTGCGGAAGTTTTCTGCCTGCGCCTCTTTCTTGTCGCGGAATTTCAGCTTATCCAGCTTGGAAACGCCTTCGACCAGCTCCGCCACGCTTTTACCGAACAACTGTTCCATGTCCTGATAAGTCGCGGGGGTATCTTCAATCACGTCATGCAGCAGCGCGGCCATGAGGGTTTCATGGTCGAGCTTCATCTCCGCCAGAATACAGGCCACGGCAACCGGATGGGTGATATAAGGCTCACCGCTGGAACGTGTCTGTCCCTCGTGAGCATCACGTGCGACAAGGTAGGCTTGCTGGAGGCGCTTGATCTGCTCCTCTGGCAAGTATTTTTCAATCAGCTGATTGAGACTTTCAAACAGATACAAGGGCGACCTGCAGGTAGCTGTTAACGACGACCTTCAGCGATAGCGGTAACGGCCTGTAACTCAGCGGCTTCCTGCTCTTGCTGTTCCTGACGATCACGCACATCTAAAATCTGATTGGTGACCAGACCCTCTTCGATTTCGCGCAGGGCGATAACGGTCGGCTTGTCGTTCTCTTCCGGAACCAGCGGATCTTTGCCGCCAACCTGCATCTGACGTGCACGACGTGCAGCGACCAACACCAGGTCAAAACGATTACCAACTTTTTCTACTGCGTCCTGAACGGTTACGCGTGCCATAGGTGTGCTACTCCACAGATGAAGAAATGACTGCGCATCATACTGAAACTGTATTCAGACTGCCAACAGTTTGCTGATTAAAGCATCGTGACGCGCCTTCTGGCGCGCCATACGCAGACGTTCGGCGCGAATAATGGTTTTCAGATCGGAGAGTGCCAGATCAAAATCATCATTCACAATTAAATAGTCATATTCGGCGTAGTGGCTCATTTCCGCGACGGCCTGGGCCATACGACGGGTGATGACGTCCTCGCTGTCCTGACCACGACCGCGCAGACGGCGGTCGAGCTCATCTTTCGACGGCGGCAAAACGAAGATACTGCGTGCGCCAGGCATTCTGGCGCGAATCTGCTGCGCGCCCTGCCAGTCAATATCAAGAAAAACATCAACGCCGGTTGCCAGCACCTGCTCAATCGCATGGCGCGAGGTTCCGTAATAGTTATCGAAAACCCGGGCATGTTCGAGAAAGGCATCTTCCGCGATCATCTGCTCAAATTCATGCTTCTCAACAAAAAAGTAATGTTCGCCATGGACTTCACCCGGACGCATACCGCGTGTCGTGTGCGAAACAGAGACCTGCGTGTCATACAACGGCTGGGTCTTTAACAGTGCCTGAATCAGGCTGGATTTACCTGCGCCGCTGGGGGCAGAAACAATATAAAGCGTGCCTTGAGCCATGGTTTTCTTGAATTGATTAAAAGCGGAGTCGATTTCCTGCCCAGTATACACGGCTTCCCGCTGCCACGCAGCGTTTGCGCAGCGGTAACAGCCAACTTTTGCGCATCTTCGCGCAATCCGCTGTCGTCACGCTGAAAATCTTCCCGGATTGCGTGGGGTTTCTCGCGGAACCGGATATCGCTGCTGGTGTGTGCGGGGGCGGGGGTATGGAATGCCCCAAAACCTCAGGAGAGCGAGCATGAAAAGAGTTGGCAGGTCGCTGTTTGCGATGCTTTGGTGGATCGTCGCCGGACCAGGGCTGTGCGCCCTCTGCCCTGTCTGGCCCCCCATGCGGGCGACAGAGGAGATGCGTCGTCTGCAGCAGCAACTGCAACACTGGGATGATGCCTACTATCGGCAGGGCCAGAGTCCGGTAGCAGACGAGGATTATGATGCACTGCAGCAGCGGTTGAATCACTGGCAGCACTGCTTCAGTCCTCAACAGCCTGCTTATGCGCCGCAGTTACCGGTCCAGGGCGAGCACCTGCACCCGGTTGCCCATACGGGGGTAAAAAAGCTACGCAGCAGACTGGATCTGGCTTACTGGATGCAGGACCGCCGCGATCTCTGGGTGCAGCCGAAAGTCGATGGCATTGCGGTTTCACTGGTTTATCGCCACGGCAAACTGGTTTCGCTGCTGAGTCGCGGCGATGGATTGCGCGGCGAAGAGTGGCTGCCTAAAGCCGCCGGTATCCCGGCGATTCCTCTGCATATCGACACCGATCTTGAGGATGTGGTGCTGCAGGGTGAACTCTTTCTGACGATGACCGATCATCGACAGGCACAGGCGGGTGGCAGGAATGCACGCGCGCAGGTTGCAGGTGCCATGATGAGTCAGCAGCAGGTTCCTTTACTGAAATCGCTTGGCATTTTTATCTGGGCCTGGCCGGATGGTCCCGGGACGATGGCAGAACGCCTTGAGCAGCTCGGCCGCTGGGGATTGGGTCTGGCGTCACAGTGGAGTCACCGCGTGAAAGATGAAGAGGAGGTTGCCGCCTGGCGGGAACGCTGGTTCCATGCTGCACTTCCCTTTGTCACGGACGGGGTTGTTGTACATCAGAGCCAGCGTCCGGCGGGACAACGCTGGCTGCCAGGCCAAGGAACCTGGGCTGTTGCCTGGAAGTATCAGCCGCCTGAAGTCAGCACAGAAGTGCTCTCCGTCGATTTCCCGGTAGGCCGGACTGGGAAAATCGCAGCGGTGCTGAATCTGCTGCCAGTACAGCTGGATGACAAAACGGTCAGGCGGGTGAACATCGGATCGCTGCGGCGCTGGCAGGAGAGCGATATTGTCGCAGGCGATGTGGTCACGCTGAGTCTGGCGGGTCAGGGCATTCCGCGACTGGAGCGGGTTATCTGGCGCGTGGCAGCGCGACACTATCCCCAGCCGCCTGATGCATCGCGTTATACACCAATGAGTTGCTTTACCTTCAGCGCCGCATGTCAGAAGCAGCTTCTGGCAAAGCTGCGCTGGCTCAGCCAGAAAACCGTACTGAATATTCCGGGTGTTGAGCGCGGGACCTGGCTGCGCTTGCTGGAAAGCGGCAGCATGACGCATCTGTTCGGCTGGCTGGTATTAACCCCGCAGCAGATTGCTGCGGCAACCGGATGCTCTCCGGAGCGGGCCGGACAGCTCTGGCACCGCTTTAACCTCACCCGGCAGCGGCCGTTTCGTCGCTGGGTGGAGGCGTCAGGCGTTTCACTGCCGCGTAAGGCCCTGAATGCCCTGCCAGACCAGCAATGGGAAAGCCTGATACAGCGTGATGTTATGGCCTGGCAGACATTACCGGGTGTCGGGGCGGCGCTGGCAAAGCGCCTGGTGGAACAGTTTCATGATGCCCGGCTGCAGGCGCTGATAACATTTCTTCAGCAGCAGGGCATTCCCGCCACCTCAGTGCTCGGGATGGGGATAATTGAAAATCGGCAGACCGAGTCGGAAGCGCAGCGCCAGTAAGCGGGCAAAAAAGCCGAACAGCAGGGTAATGATGATGACCACTTCATGCGCCAGCGAGGTTTTCAGCAGCAGGATATAGATCCAGCCTGAGGCGAATGCGATACCCGCGTAGATTTCCTTCTGAAACACCAGCGGGATGCGGTTGCAGAACATATCCCGCAGCACGCCGCCAAAGACGCCGGTAATGACTGCGCTTATGGCGGCGATGATCATGGCGTGTCCTGAGTCCAGCGCAACCTGCGCGCCGATAATGGAAAAGACCACCAGACCCAGCGCATCCAGCACCAGAAAGACTTTACGCAGATGCGTCATCAGCGGTGCCAGAAAGGTGGTCACAACGGCCGCGGCCGCCACAATCATGATGTATTCGGGATGTTTCACCCAGCCCAGCGGGTAGTGCCCCAGCAGGATATCGCGCACCGAACCACCACCAATGGCGGTGACTGACGCAATGATAATGACGCCGAACAGATCCATTTTGCGGCGACCTGCGGCCAGCGCACCGGTCATGGCCTCGGCGGTAATCCCAATGATGTAGAGAACGGTCAGTAACATAGCAGACTCCGGTAAAACGGTGGCAACGCGACGGCATTGCCCGGGATACGGCGACGGCGACATGCTGGCATCTGCCGTCCGGGATGAGCGAAGTGTATACCAGCCTGCCCCGGCGGCCGCATAGAAAGAGTTCTGCAGAACATCTGCGGCAGAGACAGGGAGAACGGTGAGAGGCTCAGGTTCCGGGCAGGCGCTGGTTTCAGACGTTGCAGTGACGAGGCTGGCAGCAGGACATAGCGGAAATGGCCGGGCGCCTTTGGCTGGCATTCATTCGGACAAAAGAGAAAAGGCGGGACAGTGAATATTAATCAGAATCGAAAAGCGGGGTTATGCAGCCGGTAAAAAAGAAAAGGCGTGCTGGTTAACAGCACGCCAACGCATCGTTTCGGATGCTCAGAGCCCACCATACAGACTTATTTTATTATTTGTTTCGTGCACGAATTTTAAAAAAGTTATTCAGGCTGAAATGATATTCCGGCTGGAACCAGGAACGACCATAGTAGCAGTAAATCAGCATCCGAACAGAAGCCATCGCCAGGTAACCCCAGATAGCACATAATACGGAAGGTGTCAGCCAGACGGTAAATAAAGTCACCGCAAGCCCGGCTAATACCGAAGAGGTTTCGGCAAACGCGATGCGGGTATATTGTTTCTCTCGCTGCAGTATCGCACGATAATGCTGGCCCTGGGGAATAATAATAAACACCACGGAGACCATCTGCAACATTAAGGCCAGTTCAGGCTGATTAAATAGCACGGTCAGAAGATGACTGCCGGTAAATAAGAATCCAAAAACCGCGACGCCCATTAACATATTACCCCAGTAAAGGGTTGAGAGGTCGTTGATTGAGAGCATACAGCGGCGGATGAGCTTGTTGCAGAATCCCCGATCGGCCAGCGTATCCACAGCCAGCAAGGTTATGACGGCGATCGCCAGCAGGTTCAGTTCATTCGCCTGCAGAATCTGCGCCAGCAAGGAGAGTTGCAGAACGCCGATGCCAATAATTTTTATTGAAGAGAGCAGAGACCATTTTGCGCTATTAAGACTGCTTTCACGTATTGCCATCATATACTCGATAGAGCCCAGCGACTCTGTGAGAATTAAATCGTCGTGTTACGGCAAGCAGAAGTTGCTGTGACACCGTTCTTTAGTGCAATTCCCCGGCCTGTGTGCTGAAAATTATTTCAGATCTGCCGTGTTATTATTGGTTTGAAAAAATAGCCGGATAAAAAAGTTCTCCGGTTAAGCGCCTGTTTCGTGTCATGGCGACGTTCTCTTTTACGGATGAGATCGCCGCCAGATCACGAATAAATCCTTTTGTCGTTTTATATTCTCCTGCCCGCATCCTTGCGGCATTCTCACTATTTTCTTCTTCAGGCACAGAAGAGAAACTGAGCGGTCCATGACGTTTTCGTGCTTTATCGTTATAGGTATTGCTGTGTGTGGAATGATTTATACATTGTTTTATTTAATTTAACACCATAAGAAAATTCTGATTACGAAACCGCAGAAATAAATGGTTTCACTTTATGCATGATAAATATTAAATCCTCAGCACAGCGTCAATAAACAACGATTAATGATTAATGAATGTGCAACAGGATAAAAGCAGGCGCGACAGGTTAAGATGCCTGAAATTATAGGGTATCAGTCTGATGACAGAGGAGGTTACCAGGAGTTTTCCTGGTAACGATGCTTAAGCCTCAGTGGTATTAAATGCTTAAGAGAGAACAACAATCAGATGTGGGCGTAATGCTTTATCAGCCGAAATTTTTCTGTTTTTTTCATAAACGACCAGCAATAAATACAGAAGAAATCCCGACCTAAGTGATTGATTTATTGCGTCAGCAGCGTGTTGAGTTTTTCGAGATCGTTACTAACCCATTCAATATCCTGCTTAAATTTCTCATCAGAGGTAAATGGCTGACGATAAATCGTCACCAGCACCTCAGCACCCTGTTCGTTAGCGATTACGCGCATCGGCACGTAGATCTCCTTTCCTGAACCGCCATCAATCCAGTGATCCATCACACCAAATGGATTATGGGGCGAGAAACGCAACTTCACATTGCCGAGCGGCCCCTTAGCGCGCCAGCGATTCCCCTCCGGTTCCAGCGCACTCTGCGTCAGTCCTGACGCCCATCTGGGAAAAAATTCCGGCTTCCAGATGGTTTCATACAGATCTAACCAGTGACGGGGAATTGTCAGACTCAACGTGCGAGAGGAGAGCATATAACCTCCGAAGGATAAGCGAATAAGGCATTAAAGCATGGCGGCAGATTTGTTAAAACGTTGTAACAGCAGAACTGTGGAGTCAGCAGAGCTATGCGCAAATGGCAGACAGCATGATAAAGCTGCCTGCCGCAGATTCAGATAAAATTGCCGCGCGCAGAAACCGGCTGCGTTTCGCTCTGGCCGTCAGGATGACGCAGAACAAAGCTATCTGACTGCGCCATTACGGCACAACTGTGATTGGGAAAGATGCGCAGCAGCGAACCGACGTCCGGACGGCGATCCTGATAAAGCAGAAAACCGTGCTCCTCCGATAGCTTTGTCAGCTCATACGTGTGGCCGGCTTCATCCACGGCAATACCAAAACCGCTGGCACTGGTGCCATGAGGACCTTTGTCGGAACTCAGCATTTTCGATCCCGCATCCACAATCACGAAATGGTCATTCACTGCCACGACGCGGGTAATGACGCTCATGGCCAGCTGGTCAACGCGACTTAAACCGAGGCGGCAGGCGGTAAGATCCAGAAGAGCGTAGTTGCCGGGCCGGATTTCATCCAGACAGGGCGCAATCTCTGCCGCCAGCGTGGTCGGTGTGGAGCCGACGGAGAGAGGGCAATCGGTAAATCCCGCTGCCTGGAGTTTTGCCTGAAGCCGCTGCATTAAGTGGGTCTCCTGACGGGCGATAGCCGCAATTGCCGTGGCATGACCGGCACCATAAGCGTGGCCAGCATGGGAAATGAGTCCGGCAAAGCGTAACCCGTTTTCCTTCAGTGCCTGAGCTATGACTATCGCCTCATCGGTGTCCGGGTTGACGCCAATCCGATGCAGCCCGACATCCACCTTAATAGCCACTGATACTTCGCATGCCGGTTGCTGCTGACAGGCTTTCGTAATCGCCGCCACGCCTTCGGTTCTGTCTGCGATCAGGGTGAGTCTGGCCTGATGCTGCTCCGCCTGGCGCAGCAAGTCGGCCACGTTCTTTGGATGCACAATCGGGTAAGCCAGCAGCAGGTCGCGCACGCCACCCAGAATAAATGTTATCCCTTCGCTGGGCTTAGAAACCGTAATACCCCGCGCTCCCAGCGCAAGCTGCCGCTGAGCAATCCGGATACTTTTATGTGTTTTGATATGCGGCCGCAACGCCACACCCGCCTCATTCGCTTTTTGCTGCATTAGCTGCAGGTTCTGATCCAGCCGCATACTGTCTACTTCAATATAGGGCGTGAGGCGATCATCAATCAGCGGACGCTGCCACTGCTCTGTATCGTTGATATCCATTAGATTGTCCGGCAATGACGAGGTAAGAGGGATCATCATTCCCTAATTTACGCGCTGATACCAGCGGCATAATGGGCAGGACAGCGACACGTTCAGGCGTGGTGATAAGTTCAGAGAAAGCAGAACGACCAGGGGGAACGGCAGCGGACTAAAAATAAAAAAGCAGGCGCGAGGCCTGCTTTATGCGTTCACTCAGACGTAGAGCGACTGTTCACCCGGTGGCCGGGTTTTGAAACGGCGATGCAGCCAGAGATACTGTTCGGGCGCGCGCAGGATCTGATTTTCAATCACCTTATTCATATAAGCCGCCGCCGCCGCTTCATCTGTATGAGGATAGTTTTCCAGCATCGCTTCAATGATCAGATGGTAGCCATGATTGTCCGGATTGCGGATGAGCATAATCGGCACCATCGCCGGCTTCGCCAGACGCGACAGAACAAAAGTCCCATTGGTGGTGGCGGCTTTCTCCACCGCAAACAGCGGCGCAAAGGTGCTGCCTTTCGGGCCGTAGTCCTGATCCGGCGCAAACCAGACGGACTCGCCCTGTTTCAGCGCATTGACCATGCCGCGCAGGTCGCGACGATCGATCATCGCTTTGTTTGACCGCATACGGCCTTTGGTCTGCACGTACTCCATCGCCTGATTGTTGTGCGGACGATACATGGCCATCATGGGCTGGCAGAGACCGCTGATGCGCCCGCCCAGCTCCAGCGACATAAAATGCACGCCAATCAGCATCACGCCGCGCTTTTCGCTCTGCGCGGCATGGAGATTATCCATGCCGGTGACGTTAAACAGACGCCTGACCGCACGGTCAGACCAGAACCAGGCGATACCGGTTTCAGCCAGTGCCATGCCTAATGACGCAAAGTTACCGGCGATCATCGCTTCCGTTTTCTCTTCGCTGATACCGGGAAAACAGAGTTCAATATTGCGACGGGTGATACGTTCGCGGCGCTGCATAAAATGACGGGAAATCTTACCCGCCCCGGCACCGAGACGCATAAGAACAGGATAGGGAAGCTGGACCAGAAGCCAGAGCACGCTCAGGCCAAACCAGGTAAACCAGTAACGCGGATGCAGCAGCGAACTGCTAAATTTTCCGGTGTTTTTCATTAACTACCTTCATGAGAGAAATGGACGTAACGCATAAAGAGCACTTCCATAAGTCTCCAGGCGGTACAACTGTACTGATTTCGACCGGCACTTTATCAAAAAGTGCCTTCAAAGAAAGGGAAACTCTGGAATCTACAGGATTGACCAGTTTCATGGAGCCCTGTCGCCAGAAGGCGCCACAACGATACAGAGCAGAAAAAGCAGATAGAATTCAGCAGATTGAATGCGGTGCATCCCAAAAAAACAAGCGTGGCAGATGAGACGCCAGGAAGAGTCCGGAAATGATTGCTTATCTATCTTTACGAAAAAATGCGGCTGGTCGGGTGCGTGCGGGCTGCGATTTGCGGGTGAATGTTATAAGCCGATGCGGGGACGATGAGCGAAGCGTCATTACAGAATGATTTTATTGCTGTCCCCACGCGAGGGAGAGCGGTTCTATTCGTCTTTAAGTTTTGTTATTTTACCGTTCTTTTCCATACGGTATCTTCCATCATAGACTGTAAATAAAATTTCTTTTTTTCTATTATTTTCAACAGAAAAAACGACATTCTTATCTATGCAATTTTTAGCAGTATGCATGTCATCAAAGCAGCGGCGGTCATACTTTCCTTGTTCTTTGTATCCATCTCTAAAATCCCAAAAATTCACATAAAAACTACCAGGGGCTGACGGGGAGGGGATATTATACTTTATTTTTAATGCATCTTTATTTGCCAGCCACCAATTTATTTTTGCTTTGTCGGTGAATGGGAAGCTTTTCACTAAAACCTCGCTAAAATTACCCTCCTGATGAATAGCAATAATTTCTACCGGTCGTGAGGCCAGCCACCAAAAGTAGCCTGCTAACGCGCAGCTGGTTATAACGAGAGCCAACGTGATTTTTTTAAGGTTAGCTTTCATCGCGGCTCCCGGAAATCTCTACGGTGGCTTCCATGTTGGTCAGGAACGGCTTAAAGCCAAATTGGTTGTACCGCTGGAGAACAAACCATATACGGAAGAAGTGAAACTGGCTGAATTTTGTTTTGAGTATATCGTCGCTGTCGAGGCCAAAGTGATCCTGCACCTTGTAATGCACCACTGCCCGGTAACGATTATTATCGATGTGCAGTGATTTTATAGTGATGTGCGTTGCCCAGGTATCATGAACGGTTATCCCCATACCGTTATAATTATCCTGGAACCTGTCAAATTTAGGTAGCTTACTATCAAGTATTATTCTTGCTATTTCCTCTTTCATTTCAGAAGGGTAAAATCCATTATCCCAATATATATTCTTACTGATAATCCGTTTAATTCTGACAAAAGTGCTGTTGTCTGTCCTGTCATTAAGAATCTGCTCTTTCAATGCCCTGTCCAGCGATATATTCCGAAACGGCGTACCGTTACCCTTCTGCTTATGGGTGATCATCTTTTCAATCAGGTGGCTGTAGGGGCCGTAGAAGGAAAATTTGCGGGATAAGGAGCGTAACTCGTCAAACAAGATTGCAGCACACTGCTGGCGGGTAATCTTTTCACCCTGGCCGCGCAGATTGCAGCAGAACATGGACTGAGGGCGATCCATTGAGGAACGCCGGGTAAGCGTCCAGGGATCAACCCGATCAGAAATATAGTCCAGCCGGTACTGGGATTTTAACTGTGCTTCGGTCAGATCACCGCAGCGCATATCTTTAGCGCTATAGTCGTCCATCCGGTTTTGCGTTTGAAAAATAGTACAGGGGAACTGCAGGGCGGTCATCCTGATACATTCCTTGTATAATCGTCCGTTGAGGTCATCACAGGGAATAATACACCGTGAAAGGTCAGAGAGTAAATTTTGTACAGCCCCTGCCCGCCGCCTGTAACTACCTGAACGCCCTACGTCATATTCTGCGCCAGGGGGCCTGGCTTAACAGGCTTTGCTTCATCATAAGCGTATCTCACAACGCTGTGACTTCCCCGACGCCCGGATGAATTTATTCAGTTCGGGGGATTCCTGCGTCAGTCACCCGGTATTGCTGTCCATACCGGAGAAATAACCCACTACATCGGTAACTTCAAATGTGCCAGCAGGGTTAATCTCAGGCATGTGCCGCCTGATACCCTTGTCGAACAGGCAGCACGCCCCAGACTGGATCGTGTAAATAAGCCTGGGTAGATCTTTGGGTGCACTCTTTACCCGCGATAATATGCAGTCATTCGCGACAGAATGAAAATTAAAAAGCCCGCATTTAGCGGGCTATAAGGGTTTTATACATACTGAGCGCTAAAGTATGTAACGTTATTCAATATTCTGAATCTGCTCACGCATCTGCTCAATCAGCACTTTCAGTTCGATCGCTGAGGCGGTGATGTCGGCGTTGATCGATTTCGAGGCCAGGGTATTCGACTCGCGATTGAATTCCTGCATCATGAAATCAAGACGACGGCCAACGGCCTCTTTCTTTTTCAGGATGTTGTAGGTTTCTTTCACATGCGCGTCCAGACGATCCAGCTCCTCGGCGACGTCAACACGCTGCGCCATCATCACCAGTTCCTGCTCAAGACGATTGTTTTCCAGCTGAACTTCAGCCTCTTCCAGTCTGGTGACCAGGCGCTCACGCTGCCATTTGATCACGTCAGGCATCTGCGCCCGCACTTTGCTGACTTCCTGCGATACGCCTTCCAGACGCTGCTCGATCATCGCTTTCAGTGCGCTGCCTTCGCTTTCGCGCGCCGCAATGAAATCATTCAGCGCATTATCCAGCGCCTGCAGCAACTGCGTATTGATGGCGTCCAGATCCTGCTCCTGCGCGGACATCACGCCCGGCCAGCGCAGAATATCCATCGGATTGATGGCGCCTTCGTCACTCTGCATTTTCACCCAGTTGGCCGCCTGGACCAGCTGTTTAGCCAGGGTTTCGTTCAGCTTCAGTTCGCCCTGCGCGCTGGGATCGGCATCATAACGCAGATTGCACTCAATTTTACCGCGCGTCAGACGCTGACGGATGCGCTCACGGATAACCGGTTCCAGCCCGCGAAACTGCTCCGGCAGACGGATATAGGTTTCCAGATAACGCTGGTTAACAGAACGCAGCTCCCAGGCGGCGCTGCCCCATTCGCCTTTAGCTTCGCTGCGGGCATAAGCGGTCATACTGCGGATCATAAGCGGTACTCATTTGCGGAAAGATGGGTGAAGTATAGCGAGGCGAGCCATGGCATAACAGGCATAAGCGCCTCACAGGAAAATAACGAACCATTTCCGCTTTCTGCGGCAGCCACTTATGATGATCGCTGACCCCTTGTGAGGATAACTGATCTATGTCTCGCGTTATTGCCTTTCCTGTTGTGATGGCCCTGTTGCTGGCGGGCTGTCAGGCGCGCCATCACTCGCCGCCCACGAAACCGCAACCCATCTGTGCGGGAGGCGACATGATGATGCAGACCACGTTGTGGTTTGGACTGAGTAAGCCGGATGGCGGCAGAGTAAGTTCGCTCGACTGGATGAACTTTGTCGATAACGAGGTCACACCACGCTTCAAATCGGGGCTGTCGGTCTATGACGCCAGGGGGCAGTGGCTGGGCGAGAATGGTCAGCTGGCGCGCGAAAACAGCAAAGCGTTAATGCTTATCCATGGGATCGATCCCGCCACCAGCCAGCAGATTGAGGCGTTACGCCGTCTTTATAAAAAACGCTTTGGTCAGGAGTCGGTGATGCGGGTTGATGCGCCCGTCTGTGTCAGTTTCTGATGGGGAAAGGGCGGCAGCGTCGCCGCCCGTAGCGTTATCAGATAAACAGACCGGCAAAAGCGGCAGAGAGCAGGCTGACCAGCGTAGAGCCATACACCAGCTTCCAGCCAAAACGGGACACCACATTGCCCTGTTTCTCATTCAGACCTTTGATGGCGCCCGCGACGATGCCGATCGAGGCAAAGTTAGCAAAAGAGACCAGGAAGACCGACAGGATGCCCAGCCCGCGCGCGCTCATGCCCGCCGCAACTTTCTGCAGCTCAATCATGGCCACAAACTCATTCGCCACCAGCTTGGTGGCCATAATGCTGGCCGCCTGCAGGGCATCGGCTTTGGGGATCCCAACCAGCCAGGCCAGTGGATAGAACAGATAACCGAGCAGCTGCTGGAAACTGTAGCCGAACAGGGCGGCAAACAGTGCGTTCACGGCGGCGATCAGGGCAATAAAACCAATCAGCATTGCCAGAATGATCATCGCCACTTTGAAACCCGCCAGGATGTACTCACCCAGCATTTCAAAGAAGCTCTGGTCTTCATGGAGCTTTTCCAGCGCGATAGGCTGATTCTCCTGGCTGCTCATCGGATTGATGATCGACAGGATAATAAAGGTGCTGAACATGTTAAGCAGCAGGGCCGAAACCACATACTTCGGTTCAATCATCGACATGTAGGCACCGACAATCGACAGCGATACGGTCGACATCGCGGTTGCCGCCATGGTGTAGAGGCGGCGCGGCGGGATATCGCCCAGAATCCCTTTGTAGGCGATGAAGTTTTCTGACTGACCCAGAATCAGCGTGCTGACGGCGTTAAACGACTCCAGCTTGCCCATGCCGTTAATCTTCGACAGCAGCGTCCCGAAAAACCGGATCAGCAGCGGCAGAATGCGCCAGTGCTGCAGGATCCCGATCAGCGCCGAAATAAAGACAATCGGACAGAGTACGCCAAGGAAAATAAAGGCCAGTCCCTGTTTGCTCATGCCGCCAAACACAAACTCTGTGCCCTGTGCGGCAAAGCCCAGCAGTGTTTCAAAGAAACCGGCGAAGGCGCCGACCAGCGCCAGACCACTGGCGGCGTGAAGGAAGAACCAACCCAGTGCGGCTTCCACCACAATCAGTTGAATAATAAAGCGCAGGCGAATCTGTTTGCGGTCATGACTGACCAGCAGCGCAAGGGCGAAAATCACCACCAGCGCCAGCAGAAAATGAAGGATGGCGGCCATATAGGTTTTTTATCAGAGAGAATGGAACGCGCATTTAGCCACAGCTGGCGGGGAATTTCATCTGATGCCTGCCTCAGACCAGCGTAAGAGACAGCGGGCAAGGAAGTCCGTATAATGCGCAGCCAATCATTAGCAAGCCGGAGATTACCCATGCGTCCAGCAGGCCGTCGCGCACAGCAGGTGCGTCCAGTCACATTGACCCGCAATTACACCAAACACGCAGAGGGTTCCGTTCTGGTGGAGTTCGGCGAAACGAAAGTGCTCTGCACTGCCTCCGTAGACGAAGGGGTTCCGCGTTTCCTGAAAGGCCAGGGCCAGGGTTGGGTTACGGCCGAATATGGCATGCTGCCGCGCTCGACCCACAGCCGCATGGCGCGTGAAGCGGCAAAAGGCAAGCAGGGTGGCCGCACGCTGGAGATCCAGCGTCTGATCGCCCGTTCACTGCGCGCCGCCGTCGATCTGAAAGCGCTGGGTGAGTTCACCATTACGCTCGACTGCGACGTTATCCAGGCCGATGGCGGTACCCGCACTGCCTCCATTACCGGTGCCTGTGTGGCGCTGGCCGATGCGCTGAACAAGCTGGTTGCCAGCGGCAAGCTGAAAGCAAACCCAATGAAAGGGATGGTCGCGGCGATTTCTGTGGGCATCGTCAAGGGCGAAGCCCTGTGCGATCTGGAATACGTTGAAGATTCTGCCGCCGAAACCGACATGAACGTCGTGATGATGGAAGATGGCCGCATGATCGAGGTGCAGGGCACCGCGGAAGGCGAACCCTTCAGCCATGACGAACTGCTGACGCTGCTGGCACTGGCGCGCGGCGGCATTGAAGAGTTGATTCAGGCGCAGAAAGCGGCGCTGGAAAATTGATGTAACAGGCGACCACAGAGTCGCCTTTTCTTTATTTGAGGAGTGAGAAATGAAAGCCTGGCAGCGTCAGTTTATTGAATTCGCCCTGAACAAGCAGGTGCTGAAGTTCGGTGAGTTCACTTTAAAGTCCGGGCGTAAAAGCCCCTATTTCTTTAATGCCGGCCTGTTTAACAGCGGACGGGATTTAGCGCTGCTGGGACGCTTCTACGCGCAGGCGCTGGTCGATGGCGCGGTCGATTTCGATCTGCTGTTCGGTCCGGCTTACAAAGGCATTCCGATTGCGACCACCACGGCGGTGGCGCTGGCGGATCATCATGACCGCGACGTGCCTTACTGCTTTAACCGCAAAGAAGCCAAAGATCATGGCGAAGGCGGCCTGCTGGTGGGCAGCCTGCTGCAGGGCAAAGTGATGCTGGTGGATGACGTGATCACCGCAGGCACGGCGATTCGTGAGTCGATGGACATTATTGGCGCGCACAACGCCACGCTGGCCGGTGTACTGGTGTCGCTGGATCGTCAGGAGCGCGGACGCGGAGAGATGTCGGCGATTCAGGAAGTGGAACGTGATTACAGCTGCAAAGTAACCGCGATTATTACGCTGGCCGATCTGATTACCTGGCTGGAAGAGAAGCCGGAAATGGCCGACCACCTGGCAAAGGTGCGTGCCTATCAGAAGGAATATGGGATTTAATCGAGGCGGGCGTGATGCCCGCCTTTTTTATCCGTCAGGCGAGCTGAACGGCGATCAGCGGCCAGCGTGCCTCAAAGTCTGCGGTCGGGCTGAAGCGAAACTCAGAACGGACATAGCGCGACAGTAAACCTTCACAGAAAGCCAGCAGCTGACTGGCCAGCAGCGCCTCATCAGCCTGAAAGGCTTCCCCCTCGCGCATCTTCCGTTCACGCATGACCTGTCGCAGTTGCACTTCAATCCGCTCAAACAGCTGATTAATGCGGCCCTGCAGGCGATCCTGCTCAAACATCAGCGCATGGCCGGTCAGAATACGGGTCAGTCCCGGATTACGCTCACCAAATCCCAGAATCAATTGAACGATCAGGCGCAGACGCGTCATGGTCTCTTTTTCATCCTTGAGGATCAGATTGATGCGGGTAATCAGACTGTCTTCAATAAACTCAATCAGGCTATCGAACATCCGGGTCTTGCTGGGGAAGTGACGATAGAGCGCCGCTTCGGATACGCCTACCGTGGCCGCCAGCTTAGCGGTGGTAATGCGCTGACTGCCATCACCTGACTCCAGCATCTGCGCCAGCGCCTGCAAAATCTCTTCGCGACGATTCCGTTTCGCGACTTTTTTTTCTGCCATGACCTTAAAAACCCCTGAAATTTACCTATAAACAGGCAACACCTACGCATCTGCCACAGGCACGCGTCCCATGGCGATGAGGAAAAATAACGGGCGTAAGTGAAAGTCGGTATTGCGGGTTACTGGCGACCTGAGTGGCCAAAGCCGCCTTCACCGCGCAGGCTGGCGTCGAAATCGTCTACCAGGTTAAATTCCGCCTGCACCACGGGCACGAAGACCAGTTGTGCCATGCGGTCGCCAGGCTGCAGTGAGAAGCTCTCCTGACCGCGATTCCAGACCGAGACCATCAGTTGTCCCTGATAATCGGAGTCGATCAGGCCCACCAGATTGCCCAGCACAATCCCATGTTTGTGGCCCAGACCTGAGCGCGGCAGGATCACTGCAGCCAGTTCAGGGTCGGCGATATGAATCGCCAGGCCGGTCGGCACCAGTGTCGTGGTGCCTGGCGCGATGTCGAGAACATCATCAATGCATGCGCGTAAATCCAACCCGGCAGAACCTGCGGTCGCATAGGTCGGCAGGGGAAACTCTTTGCCGACACGCGGATCCAGGATTTTAACGTCTATTTTTTTCATCATAACGGCTGACAATCTCGTCTATTAATTGTTGGCCAAGGAGCGACTTATCGCTGAGCGGTAAGCGTTTTTCTCCATCCTGCCAAAAAAGGTGAAGAGCATTGGTATCGCTATTAAACCCCTGTCCGGTTTTAGCGACGTCGTTCGCGCAGATCAGATCCAGATTCTTGCGCACCCGTTTTTGCCGGGCGTATTCTTCCACATTCTGTGTTTCAGCCGCAAATCCGACGACGAATGGCCGGTTTTCCTGAAGTGCGGCGACGCCGGCAACAATATCGGGATTCTTAATCAGGTTCAGCGTGACGGTATCATCGCCGCCCTGTTTCTTGATTTTATCGGCCGCAACAGTGGCCGCCCGGTAGTCTGCCACGGCTGCGCTTGCAATGAAAATATGTTGTTTGTCTATCTCGCCCATCACGGCGGCCTGCATCTCCAGCGCGCTGGTGACATCGATGCGGCGCACGCCCGCAGGTGCAGGCAGGGTGACCGGGCCGCTGACCAGCGTCACCTGCGCGCCGCGTCTGGCGGCGGCGGCGGCTATCGCAAAGCCCATTTTGCCGGAGCTGTGATTGCTGATGTAACGCACCGGGTCCAGCGCCTCGCGGGTCGGACCGGCGGTTATCATAATATTGAGATGTTGCAGATCGTTGACGGGGGCGGCCCACTGCACCGCATGGTCAACAATCGCCAGCGGATCGAGCATGCGGCCCGGCCCGACGTCGCCGCAGGCCTGGCTGCCGCTGTCCGGGCCCCAGATCAGCACGCCGCGCGACGCCAGATTCTGCAGATTCTGCTGCGTGACCGCCGCGCGATACATCTGCTGATTCATCGCAGGCACCACCGCCACGGGCGAGGCCGTCGCTAAGACGGCGGTCGTCACCAGATCGTTTGCCATACCTGCGGTGATCCGGGCAATCAGGTCGGCACTGGCCGGCGCCAGCACAATCAGGTCGGCCCATTTTGCCAGCTCAATATGACCCATCGCCGCTTCCGCGGCGGGATCAAGCAGGTCGTCAAAGACCGGATAGCCGGACACGGCCTGCAGGCTGAGCGGAGTAATAAAAGCCCTGGCGCCTTGCGTCATCATCACGCGGACATCCGCGCCGCGGTCGCGCAGGCGGCGCACCAGTTCAGGTGTTTTGTAAGCAGCGATACCGCCGCTGACGCCAAGAAGAATTTTTTTGCCGGCTAATCCCATCATGATGTTGGCCTCACTAAGCTCTCAGCCGCACGTGGCGGCGAATGCACGGACTTTATCACAAAAGCGCAGATACGCCTTTTCACAGGCTGCGTTTGCGAGCCGCCTCGTAGATTGTGTCACCACGCATAGCGGCCCGTATCCGGCCTGGCCATACTGATGCGCATCTCAGGGAGAGCAGATATGAAAATAAGCGGACCACGGGAAAAACTTCAGCAGCTGGGCGCGCATGCGCTCAGCGATACCGAACTTCTGGCTATTTTTCTCCGTACCGGGTCGCCAGGGCAGAACGTCATTGCGCTGGCTGACCAGATGTTGCAGGAATTTGGCTCGCTTTATCAGCTTATGACTTCAGGCAAACCGGCCTTCAGCGGCATCAAAGGCGTCGGCGATGCCAAGCTGGCGCAGCTGCATGCGATAGCCGAACTGGCGAAGCGTTTCTTCGCCAGTAAACTGGCCCGCGAAAGCGTGATGGAAAATCCGCAGATTACGCGCCAGTACCTGCAAAGTTTGTTAGCCGATCAGGAGCGCGAGATCTTTATGGTGCTGTTTCTGGATAATCAGCACCGGGTGCTGCGGGCACAGAATATGTTTTCAGGCTCCATCAACAGCGTTGAGGTTCACCCGCGCGAGATCGTCCGGGAAGCGCTGAAGCTCAACGCCGCCGCCCTGATCCTGGCGCATAATCATCCGTCGGGTGTGGCTGAACCGAGCCGGGCAGACCGTGCAGTTACCCACAAAGTCAGTGAGGCCTGCCAGCTTTTCGATATCCGTCTGCTGGATCATCTGGTGATAGGTCATGGCGAATATGTCTCTTTCGCCGAGCGCGGATGGCTCTGATAGCGGGAAATTTCGCGCCAGGTGGCGGCTTTTTGCCCGATCATTCGGGATCTTTATCTGTTCGGGACTTGAGCACTTGGGCTGAGCGGCGTATACTACGCCACCTTTGAGAATCTCGGGTTTGGCGGTTA
>Ga0268256_1000336_pt1 | contig 46023 bp, 45 predicted proteins | sample AgamicAtAmrz_FD_200247 | JGI IMG/M metagenome (GOLD analysis project Ga0268256, IMG submission 200247) | Agave microbial communities from Guanajuato, Mexico - At.Am.rz (v2) (version 3) | ecosystem: Host-associated > Plants > Roots > Rhizosphere | place: Guanajato, Mexico | collected 2012-06-07 | reverse complement strand
CTGCCATCGACGCAAACGCCAAGCATTCCACATGATCGGCAGACGCTTCAGCCCCCCGGTCGGGGGGCTGAAGCCGCGGCGGGGATGGCCCGACAATCGGGGCACCGAATGCGTCGCCGCGCCCCGCCGGCGCGTCGCGTGGATGCAGCACCGCACTGGACGATGAGTCGAAATGGACATGCTCGAGAACATGCGGACGTTCGTTCGCGTCGTGCAGGCCGGCAGCTTCTCCGCCGTGGCGAAGCAGACCGATGTCGCGACCGCGCAGGTGTCGCGGGCCGTCGCGAGCCTGGAGGCGTATGCGCAGATTCGTCTGTTGAACAGGACCACCCGGAAAATCGCACTGACCGACAGCGGGCGCCGCTATTTCGAGCGCCTGCAATCGATCCTCGGCGATGTCGACCAGGCGAATGCCGAGGCCCGGAACGCGTTGGTCCGCCCGTACGGACGCTTGCGCGTGCATACGATGCCGGGGCTCGGGCAGAGCCATGTGACCGCGTTGGCCGTCGCCTATCGGGCGCGCTTTCCCGAAGTCGCCATCGAGATGACCTATTCGCAACGGATGCCCAATCTCGTCGAGGAAGGCTACGACGTATCGGTCGTCACGGCCGCGAGCCTGCCTGATTCCGCCTGCATCGCGCATTCATGCGGCACGTCGTTCAGCGTGCTGGTCGCGTCGCCGGCCTACCTGGCCCGCCACGGCGTGCCGTCCGCTCCCGCCGACCTGGCACGCCATACCTGCCTGCGCCTCGATACGCCGGCCGAAGCGAACGACGAATGGCTGCTGCACGGCCCCGGCGGCCAGACCGCGTCGCATGCGGTCACGGCCGCGCCGTTCCACGCGAATGCGCCGGAGGCGCTGTCGATCGCGCTGCGCGCGGGGCTGGGCATCGGCTCGCTCGCGATCTATTCGGCGATCGACGACCTGCGCAGCGGGCGGCTCGTGCGCGTGCTGCCGGACTACCGGTTGACGATGCTCGACGTATACGCGATGTATGCGTCGCGCCGCTTCCTGGACGCGAAGGTCCGCACCTTCGTCGAGCATCTGCGCTTGGGGTTGTCGCCCGCGCTGAAAGCCGACGCCCGCGCGCTCGACGCGCTCGCGGCCCCGCGCGGCCGCGAGCGTGCCCATCCCCGTGCGGTGGCCGGTGTCACGGCCTGACGGCCGGCCCATCCGTCGTACCCGTTGTACCCGTTCGTTCCTGTCGAGGAGAATCCGATGAAGTCCCGTTTTGCAATCGTCGTTGCAGGTTTCGTTGCGTTGTCGCCGCTGGCCGGTCACGCGCAGTCCGCCGCACCCACCGCGCCCGCCGCGCCCGCAGAGCAGGCGGCATCGGCGGCCGCGTCGCCGCGAGCGGCGAAGAAGGCCGAACGCGCGGTCGACCGCGCATTCGCGAAGAAGGTTCGGCAGGCCATCGTGAGGGCGCCCGGCGTGGGCAATGCGCAGGTCACCGTGTTCGCGAAGGCGAAGACGGGCGACGTGACACTGGCCGGGCAGATCGCCGACGAGTCGCAGGACCGGGCCGCGGTGGACGCGGCCCGCCAGGTACCGGGCGTGACGTCGGTGAAGAGCAAGCTCCAGTTGCGCCTGGAGGGTGGCCAGTAACGGGCAGGATTGACGGCATCGGGTGCATGTCTTTGCGGGTCTCGTCGTGTAAAGAATCCACGGCGAAGGCTCGGGAAGGCACGCACCCGTGCCGGCTGCGACGCGTCCCGCCGAGGGCGGGGGCGTCAGATGCGACCGAGCAGCACCAGTATCACGACAATGACGACGATCAGCCCGACGGTGCCCGATGGCCAGTAGCCCCAGCTTCGGCTATGCGGCCATGCAGGAAATGCTCCGATGAGCAGCAGAATCAGAACGATGATGAGGATCGTACCGAGCATCGCATCCCTCCTGGATTTATTCGACACGGTGTGGGCTGACGCAATTCGCGTGCCGCGAGGGGACGATCGTTCCGTAGGGCGCCGCTGCCGCATCGAACGGTGCGCGGCGGGCGACCGGGATTACGCGCCGGCCTCCGTGCCGGCGGTATCCGGCCAGAGCAGGGCCTGGGCGACGACGACGTGATCGCCGTTGAAGGTGGCGGCGGGCGAGCCGTACAGGCGATAGCCGAGCGCCAGCGCATCCGACACGCGATGGCAAAACGTGGCGTCGTCCTTGCCCGTCAGCAAGCGATAGCGGGGCAGGTCGTTGGGCGGGGAATGCGACATGGGCGGGACTCCTGTGAAGGGGGCGGATCGGGCAGTATAAGTCGGACAAAGCCACGCCATCTGCGAAGGCAGGGGCATTTACATCATGAATGCCCGTTCATTCAACAAATAAATTTTAAAAATGGCCGCCCGCTCGCTATGCTGAATCCTTCACTCAGGCGGGCATGCAATGGCTGAACTCTTTCTGGTACGGCACGGGCAGGCGTCATTCGGCACCGACGACTACGACCGGCTTTCCGCGGCGGGCGACCAGCAGGGCGTCTGGCTCGGCGAATATTTCGCGCGGCAGGGCCTGACGTTCGACCGCGTGATCTGCGGCACGATGAACCGTCATGCGCAGACGGTTGCCGCGATCCTGCGCGGGATGGGTCGCGAAGGCGTCGCGGTGGACCGCCATCCCGGCCTGAACGAATACGATTTCCACGGGTTGTTCGCGGCCGCCGCCAGCGACTACCCGGAGATCGCGCCGCTCGCGGCCGGCTCGATGAAGGACCATTTCCGCGCGCTGCGGCAGGTGCTGCAGCTGTGGACCGAGGACAAGCTCGGCGATGCGGCTCCCGAAACCTGGGCCCATTTCCAGCAGCGCGTGGCCGACGCGCGCGCGGCGATCCGCGCAGGCGGCGGCCAGCGCGTGCTCGCGGTGAGCTCCGGTGGCCCGATCGCGGTTACCGTGCAGCAGGTGCTCGCGGCCCCGCCGTCGAGCGCGATCGCGCTGAACCTGCAGATCCGCAACAGCAGTCTTTCGCAGTTTTTCTTCAACGCCGAGGCGTTTCACCTCGCGTCGTTCAACGGCATCCCGCATCTGGAGGACCCCGAACGACACGCGCTGCGCACCTACGGCTGACCCACGAACGATCGCGACGATGACGAACCCTTCCCAGCAACTCGACGTAGCCCGCCTCACGCGCTATCTGGAAACCCACGTGCCGGGCTTCGAAGGCCCGGTCGATACGGAGAAGTTTGCCGGCGGCCAGTCGAATCCGACTTTCCTGCTGAATGCGAAGAGCGGCCGCTACGTGCTGCGCCGCCAACCGCCGGGCGAACTGCTGAAATCCGCGCACGCGGTCGACCGCGAATTCCGCGTGCTCACCGCGCTGTCGGGCACCGCGGTGCCGGTCGCGCATCCGTATCACCTGTGCGAAGACCGCGACGTGATCGGCAGCCTGTTCTACGTGATGAGTTTCGAGGATGGCCGGATCTTCTGGGACCCGGCGCTGCCGGAACTGCCGAAGGCCGAGCGCGCGACCTGCTACGACGCGCTGCTGCGGACGATGGCCGCGCTGCACGACGTCGATGTCGACGCGGTGGGCCTCGCCGACTACGGCCGCCCGGGCAACTACTTCGAGCGGCAGATCGGCGTGTGGACGAAGCAGTATCGCGCGGCCGAAACCGGTCGCCTCGACGCGATGGAGACGCTGATCGACTGGCTGCCGAAGGCGTGCCCCGAGGACACGGGCCGGCCCGCACTCGTGCACGGCGACTTCCGGATCGACAACCTGATGTTCGCGCGCGACGGCTATCGCGTGCAGGCCGTGCTCGACTGGGAACTGTCGACGCTCGGCAACCCGCTCGCCGATCTCGCGTACTTCTGCATGTGCCTGCGGCTGCCGTCCGGCGGCCAGGTGCGCGGGCTCGCGGGCCAGGATCGCGCGGCGCTCGGGATTCCCGACGAAGCGGCGATCGTCGCGCGCTACTGCGAACTGCGCGGCATCGCGCCGATCCGCGACTGGCATTTCTACCTCGCCTTCAGTTTCTTCCGGCTCGCGGCGATCGCGCAGGGCGTGAAGGCGCGCGCGTTGCAGGGCAACGCATCGAGCGAGCAGGCGCTGCGCGTCGGCGAAATGGCCGGCCGGCTGGCCGAACTGGCAGTCGGCGTGATCGACGCGCATCGCTGAACGCGACGCTGGCGCAGGCAGCGTCGCGCCGCGGCACGAACAACCACATCAATGGAGGAGCACAGCAACATGGCAACGAATCTGTTCGACCTGACGGGCAAGATCGCACTGGTGACGGGCGCGAGCCGCGGCATCGGCGAGGAAATCGCCAAGCTGCTCGCGGAGCAGGGCGCGTACGTGATCGTGTCGAGCCGCAAGCTCGACGACTGCCAGGCCGTGGCCGACGCGATCGTCGCGGCAGGCGGCCGAGCCGAGGCGCTGGCGTGCCACGTCGGGCGCCTGGAGGACATCGCCGCGACGTTCGAGCACATCCGCGGCAAGCACGGCCGACTCGATATCCTCGTGAACAACGCCGCTGCGAACCCGTATTTCGGGCACATCCTCGATACCGATCTCGCCGCGTACGAGAAGACCGTCGACGTGAACATCCGCGGCTACTTCTTCATGTCGGTCGAAGCCGGCAAGCTGATGAAGACGCACGGCGGCGGCGCGATCGTCAACACGGCGTCGGTGAATGCGTTGCAGCCGGGCGACCGGCAGGGCATCTATTCGATCACGAAGGCGGCCGTCGTCAACATGACGAAGGCGTTCGCGAAGGAATGCGGGCCGCTCGGCATCCGCGTGAACGCGCTGCTGCCGGGGCTCACGAAGACGAAGTTCGCGGGCGCGCTGTTCGCGGACAAGGACATCTACGAAACCTGGATGACGAAGATCCCGCTGCGCCGCCACGCGGAGCCGCGCGAAATGGCCGGCACCGTGCTGTATCTCGTGTCGGATGCGGCGAGCTACACGAACGGCGAATGCATCGTCGTCGACGGCGGCCTGACGATCTGAGCGCGCGATGAGACTCGACAGCTACGCCGGCCAGGCCGTGATGATCACCGGCGCCGCGAGCGGCTTCGGCGCACTGCTCGCGAGCGAACTCGCCGCGATGGGCGCGCGGCTCGCGCTCGGCGACCTGAACGGCGATGCGCTCGAACGCGTGGCCGCGCCGCTGCGCGCGGCCGGCGCCGAAGTGATCGCGCAGCGCTGCGACGTGCGCGTCGAAACGGAGGTCGCCGCGCTGGTGCAGGAAGCCGTCGCGCGCTTCGGGCGGCTCGACGTCGGCATCAACAACGCGGGCATCGCGCCGCCGATGAAGGCGCTGATCGACACCGACGAAGCCGATCTCGACCTGAACTTCGCGGTGAACGCCAAGGGCGTGTTCTTCGGGATGAAGCACCAGATCCGCCAGATGCTCGCGCAGCGCGAAGGCGTGATCCTGAACGTCGCGTCGATGGCCGGCCTCGGCGGCGCGCCGAAGCTCGCCGCGTATGCGGCGTCGAAACATGCGGTGGTCGGGCTCACGAAGACGGCCGCGCTCGAATACGCGCGCCACGGCATCCGCGTGAATGCGGTGTGCCCGTTCTACAGCACGACACCGATGGTCACCGACAGCGAGATCGGCGAGCGCCAGGATTTTCTGGCGCAGGGCTCGCCGATGAAGCGGCTCGGCCGGCCCGACGAAATCGTCGCGACGATGCTGATGCTGTGCGCGAAGGACAACACGTATCTGACCGGGCAGGCCGTCGCCGTCGACGGCGGCGTCTCGGCCTTCTGAACCGAACGAACGGAAACACGGAAATCTCGAGGAGTCGATCATGGACTTTGGCTACACCCCGAAAGTGGAAGCACTGCGCGAACGCGTGAGCGCATTCATGGATGTGCACATCGTGCCGCGCATCCGCCAGTGGAACGACGAAGTGCACGCGGGCCAGTATCCGGTGTCGTTCATGGAGGAACTGAAGGAACGCGCGAAGGCGGAAGGGCTGTGGAACCTGTTCCTGCCGCACCTGAAGGACGACGAGCCGGGGATGGGCCTGACGAACCTCGAATACGCGCCGCTCGCCGAGATCATGGGGCGCGTGAGCTGGGCGTCGGAAGTGTTCAACTGCAATGCGCCGGACACCGGCAACATGGAGCTGCTGCACATGTTCGCGACGCCCGAGCAGCGCGAACAGTGGCTGCTGCCGCTCTTGCGCGGGGAAATCCGCTCGGCGTTCGCGATGACGGAGCCCGACGTCGCGTCGTCGGATGCGACCAACATCACGACACGCATCGAGCGCGTGGGCGACGACTACGTGATCAACGGCCGCAAGTGGTTCATCACGAACGCCGCGCATCCGAACTGCAAGATCTTCATCGTGATGGGCAAGACCGATCCCGAGGCCGAGTCGCACCAGCAGCAGAGCATGATCCTCGTGCCGCGCGACACGCCGGGCGTGACCGTCGTGCGCAACATCACGGTGGTCAATCACCACGCGCCGGAAGGGCACTGCGAGATCACGTTCGACAACGTGCGCGTGCCGGCGCGCAACCTGCTCGGCGAGGAAGGCAGCGGCTTCGCGCTCGCGCAGGCGCGCCTCGGGCCGGGCCGTATTCACCACTGCATGCGCTCGATCGGCGCGGCCGAGCTGGCGCTGGAGCTGATGGTCGACCGCGCGCAGTCGCGCGTCGCGTTCGGCAAGCCGCTGAACCGGCACGGCACGGTCGGCGAATGGATCGCGCGCTCGCGTATCGAGATCGACCAGGCACGCCTCTTGGTGCTGAAGGCCGCGTGGATGATCGACAAGGTCGGCGCGAAGGCGGCGCGCAAGGAAATCTCGATGATCAAGGCGCTCGTGCCGACCGTCTATACGGACGTGTGCGACCGCGCGATGCAGGTATTCGGCGCGGCGGGCTTGAGCCCCGATACGCCGCTGGCCGACCTGTGGACCTGGGGCCGCGCGCTGCGCTTTGCCGACGGCCCGGACGAGGTGCACCTGCAGGCCATCGCGCGGATGGAGATCAAGGACGGCGAACCCGGCGCGACGGCGCCGTACCTGACGCCGCCGCCGCGCGGCTGAGCGCCGCGCCGCACGGGAGCGCGACGTGGGCGAACGGGAGGCGCACGCCGTATTAAGATGCCGGCAAGGAGATCCGGCGATGCGCCTTTCGAAGATTGATCTGAACCTGTTCGTCGTATTCGAGGCGATCTACAACAAGCGCAACCTGACGCGCGCGGCCGAGGTGCTGAACCTTACGCAGCCGGCCGTCAGCAACGCGCTGGCGCGGCTGCGCAAGACGCTGAACGATCCGCTGTTCGTCAGCACGCCGGCCGGGATGATGCCGACGCCGATGGCCGAGAACATCGTCGGCCGCGTGCGCGAGGCGCTGCAACTGCTCGATTCGAGCGCGCACGAAGGCGACGTGTTCGATCCGGCTTCGTCGGAGCGCGTGTTCCGGCTCAGCATGAGCGACTTGACGGAAGCGCTGTTGCTGCCCGCGCTCGGCGAATTGCTGCAGACGCATGCGCCCGGCATGCACGTGCGCAGCTACACGATGGACCGGCGCGAAGTCGCGACCGCGCTCGCGAACGGCTCGGTCGACATCGCGATCGACGCGCCGCTGATCGGCGATCCGCATTTGCACCAGGCGCTGCTCGTGCAGGACCGCTACGCGTGCATGATCCGCGACGATCACCCGTTCAAGGGCGACACGCTGACCATGGACGACTACCTGTCGATGGGGCACATCCACGTATCGAGCCGCCGCAAGGGCAGCGGGCACGTCGACGCGGAACTGACGCGGCTCGGGCTGCGCCGCAACATCCAGATGCGCGTGCAGCACTACATGGTCGCGCCGCTGATCGCGATGCGCAGCGATCTCGTGCTGACGGCGCCGCTGCGGCTGCTGCAGCGCTATCCGGCGCGCATCCTCGAACTGCCGTTCGAGATGCCGGGGCTCGACTACTTCTGCTACTGGCATCGCAGCGCCGATCAGGATCAGGGCAGCCAGTGGCTGCGCGAGCAGTTGATGGCGTTGATGGGCGGGATGGGGGAGGTGCAGTGATGGGCGTGCAGGCGGCTCAGTACGAATCGTCGTCGAAGCGTGACGATGCCGGCCGGCGCTTCATGTCCTTCAGCCAGTCCCTGACCTGATCCGGGTCCTCGAACTCGCGCAGTGCGACGGTCAGATCCTGGTTGCTCCGCTGCGTGCCGGCAATGTCGCGTGCCAGCATGCGCAGCACGGTATCGGGCGCAACCTTGGTGGACGACGCGATCCCGTACGTGCGCCGGAAATCATTCTCGACGTGCACGATCTCCTGATCGAGTTCGCGCAGCTGTTCCTCGAGGATGCCGTTGTAGCGCGTGAGCCGCGCTTCGCTGAGGCCGTCGATCGCACGCCGGTCGATCTGTTCGATCTCCAGTTGCAGTTCGAGCAGTTGCAGCAGATTGCCCTTCTCGTAGGCACGGTTGACCCGCTGCATCAGCACGGTCTTGCGTTGCTGCTCTTGCGGATCGGGTTCGCGATCGGGGTGCAGCGCGCTGGCCAGCTTGCGATAGATCTCGCGGATCGACTTGTTCGATTCGGCCTGCTCGGCTTCGATCCGGGCCTGCGCGGCCGATTGCTTCGGTGCCTTCTTGCGCTTCGCGCGCTGCGCCTCGCGGGCCGCGTGGGCGGCCATGTCGCGCTCGAACTGGGCGTCGAGTTCGGCCTGCATGCGTTCGGCGAGTTCGTCGGGCGACAGCGTGTCGAGATCTTTTGGCAATTGCGGTTCGGGTTCCTGTTCCCGTCCCGGTTTGGCGGGCTCGGGAGCGGCCGCTGCGTGGCCGGTGTGCGCGGGTCCGGCATGCCGGTTGTAGATGGTCTTCAACGTCGCGTCGTTGCTGACGTCGAGCAAATCACCCGCCATATCCACGATCAGGTCGGACAGCCTGCGCTGTTCGGCCTTGCTCAGGCCCTTCTGCAGGAACGCGTCGTCGAGCAGATGGATTAGCCGGATGCGCAGTGCCGTCGCTTCCTGTTCGAGCGGCAACAACCCATCGACGAACTTCTTCTGGAACGCCGGCATCACGGCTTCCCACGCGCCGAGCCGCTCGCGCCGCTTTTCGATCTGCTTGACGAGCGTATTGAACGTTTGCTGGGCTTTCGACAGGCTGGCTGTCTCGTGGCCGGGCGCGATGGCGACCGCGGCACCGCGACGTGCGGTCATGATGTGTCCTCCGGCCGCGGCGGGACGCGCGGCAGGCCGGTATTTTAGCCGCATGCCCGCGAGGCGGCGCGGAGTTGGGGGCTTCCTCCCGGCGACCGGCGGCGCGTCAGTGCGTCACGGCCGCCGCTGCCGGCGCGCCGGAATCCGAACCCGGTGCGCCGTTCGGGCCGTAGGCCGCTTCAGCGTGCTTCTGTTCGACGAGGCGCTTCGCGGCCAGGCGTTCCTGCGCGGCGACGATGTCGTCCGGATAGCTGTCGCCGTCGCCGATCGTCGGGTTGTAGCCGACCGATTCGAGGTCCAGCAACTCCTGGCGTACTTGCGCACGGGTGAGCGTCGAGTGCGGCGACGATTGTGCATACGACATGGTCGGTGCGGCGAGCAGCGCGTTGGCTGTAGTGGCGACGGTAGCGATGGTAACGACGAGCGATTTCACGATTTCCTCAGACAGTTTCGTTGCGATTCGGCGTACCCGCGGTAGACCGGACCGATGGAGCAAGTTTAGGAACCCGGAACGGCCGGATAAACGGCGATTCCTGGCGAGCTGTGTTCCAGAATGCGTGGGAGTGTGCAACGCGCATGCCGTGGCGATCACGCATCGGTGATTGCTGCGGCGGTGCTTGCCGCATTGACCGTTCCCGACGCGCGCGGCGTGGCGACCGCGATCGCATCGATCGTGCCGCTGGGGCCTGCCCAGCTCAGCGATAGGTGCGTGCATCGATCGCGAGGCCAATGATCCGGTACGTGGCCAGTGCGACCGGCCGGCCCAGCGCCCAGGCTGTACTCCTGATCGAGGCAATCGGTTTTACTTGTCGTGCGGCAGGTGGGTGCGCACGAATGCCGGTCGATGCGGCTGCGGATCGATTGGTAGACCCATGGTCGACGCACGACGAACTGCCTGAAAGAATGGGTTGCGTGCGCAGTCGGCGCGGGCTGGAGGGTGGCCCTTCAATCGCCGAACAACTGCCCCTGCCCGGAGATCACGCGTTCGAAATCGTCGCGCAGGAACGGCAGGATCGCATCCGCGACGGGCTGAAGCTGGCGGCTCAGATAGAACGCATAGTCGATCGGCGAACGCATCGTTTCGAGCGGCTCGGGGCCGGCCGTCGTCATCACGTAGCTGATCCAGCCGCCGCGCTGATACTGCAGCGGCCGGCCCTGCGCGTGGTTGAACTCGTCGGCGATCCGTGCCGCGCGCACGTGCGGGGGCACGTTGCGCTCGTATTCGCGCAGCGGTCGGCGCACGCGTTTGCGGTAGACGAGCTGGTCGTCGAATTCGCCGGCCAGCGTGCGCCGCACGTAGTCGCGAATGAAATCCTGGTACGGTTCGCGCCTAAACACGCGCCGGTACAACTCGCGCTGGAACTGCTGCGCGAGCGGCGTCCAGTCGGTGCGCACCGTTTCCAGCCCCTTGAACACGAGATCCTCGCCGCCGTTGGCCGTTGCCGCGAGGCCCGCATAACGCTTCTTGCTGCCTTCTTCCGCGCCGCGCACGGTCGGCATCAGGAAGCGGCGGTAATGCCGCTCGTATTGCAGCTCCAGCGCGCTGTCGAGCCCGAACTGTTCGCGCAGGTGGGTATGCCACCAGCGATTCACGTGCTCGACGAGCGCGCGGCCCTTGGCGCCGGCTTCGTCGTCGTCATGCGCGCGGCCGAGCCACACGAACGTCGAATCGGTATCGCCGTAAATCACTTCGTAACCCTGAGCTTCGATCAGTGTGCGCGTGCGGTGCATGATTTCGTGGCCGCGCATCGTGATCGACGACGCGAGGCGCGGGTCGAAGAAGCGGCAGCCCGTCGAGCCGAGCACGCCGTAGAACGAATTCATGATGATCTTCAGCGCCTGCGACAGCGGCGCGTTGCGCTGCCGCTTCGCGTCGTCGCGGCCCACCCATACGCGGCGCACGATGTCGGGCAGGCAGTGCGCGGTGCGCGAGAAGCGCGCGCCGAGAAAACCGGGCACCGATGCGTCGTCGCCAGGATTCGCGAGCCCCTCGATGAGGCCGACCGGATCGATCAGGAACGTGCGGATGATCGACGGATAGAGGCTCTTGTAGTCGAACACGAGCACCGAGTCGTACAGCCCGGGCCGCGAATCCATCACGAAGCCGCCGGGGCTGTTCTGCCCCGTCACGTCGCCGAGGTTCGGCGCGACATAGCCGAGCCGGTGCATGCGCGGCAGGTACAGGTGCGTGAACGCCGCGACCGAGCCGCCGGTGCGATCGGCCGCGAGGCCCGTGACGCTCGCGCGTTCCAGCGCGAAGGACAGCAGGTCGGCCTTGTCGAAGATGCGCGTGACGAGTTCGCAGTCCTTCAGGTTGTAGCGCGCGAGCGCGGGCTTGTCGTGCTCGAAGCGGCGCTGGATCTCGTCCATCCGCTGGTACGGGTTGTCGATCGACTTGCCTTCGCCGAGCAGCGACTGCGACACGTATTCGAGGCTGAACGACGGGAAGGTCCACGTCGCGGATTTCAGCATGTCGATGCCGTCGAGGATCAGCCGACCGGCCGCGCCCGCGAAGAAGTGGTCGGGCTGCTGGCCGTGCGCGCGCCAGTCGAGCACGCTGCCGCCGCGCCCGAGCTTCAGCGGGATGCCGTATTGCTCCGCGTGCGCATGCAGGATGCGCAGGTCGAACTGCACGAGGTTCCAGCCGATCACCGCATCGGGATCGTGCCGGTCGAACCAGTCGTTGAGCCGCGCGAGCATCGCGGGGCGGCTGTCGCAGTAGTCGAGGTCGAAGTCGTGGGTGCCTGCGCTGCCGCTCGCGTCGCCGTTCGGTGGCCCGAGCATGTAGACCTGGCGCTGTCCGCAGCCTTCGAGCGCGATCGAGTACAACTCACCGTGGACGCTGGTTTCGATGTCGAGCGACACGCAGCGTAGCGCAGGGCGGTAACCGGTTGCGGGCTTCAGCTCGCCGCCGGTGAGCGTGCCGTCGCGGCTGGGCTGGCCGCGAAACTCCACGCATGCGGTGATGAAGCGCTCCATCGCGTAGCGGTCGGGCGGCTGCACGTCGGCTTCGTAGACGTCGACGCCGGCGGCGGCGAGCCGCTTCTGGAGCCCGGACAGATGCCGGTAGCGCTTGCAATAGAGGCCGACGACCGGGCGCTGCCGGAAGTCGCGCAGCGCGAGCGGGCGCAATTCGGCTTCGCGCTCGCCGGCCAGTGCGCGTTCGGCGAGCGCCTGCTGTTCGGCCGGGATGAACGCGACGGCTTCCTGCGGGCGCAACCGCACGCGGCGCGGACCGCGTTCGGTTGCCAGCCAGAACTCGATCTCGATGCCGGATGCGGTGTCCCGCCAGTGGCGGGTAAGGATGAAGCCCTGCTCGAACGCCGTCAAAACGCTTGCTCGTCGTGGATGCCCAGGCGGCGGATTTTAGCGCCTGGAAGCGGTTCGCGCCGATAGTGGCGCCATGGCATCAGATGGCAGGAAGCCGGCGCGTGACGCGCCATCCCGTGCGGGCCGCATCGATCGGCCGTAGCAACCAGCGACGCGCGACGATCGCGTGGCGTTTCTGCGTGACGTATTCGTCTACGGCAAGTTCGAGGGTATCGTCGCCGACGCGCGACAGTGTCGCGGTGGCGCCGGAACCGTCCGCGAACTCGATGACGGCGGGGTGTGGTTTGGCGGTGCGGGGCGCATCGTGGTCGAGCGTCACGATGCTGCCCGGATAGAGGTGCGAATGGCTGGTACGCAGCAGGACGGCGGTGGGCATGGAAGGCGCTCCGGAAAACGCCGGCTTGGGCAACGTGTGAGCCGGATTCCGGAGCCTACCTGAAGGTGAGCGTTCGCGGGGTCATGGCGAGCGGCCGCCAGGATGGTCGGTGCCTGAGGCCGGACCCGAACCGGCACCCCCTCAAACATGCCTCTCGTGCTCGATCGCCCCACCATGCGCCGCCCGCGTCACGACCCGCACCGGCACCCCTGACGCCCTGGCCGCCCGTTTCGCCCACATCGCCGTCAGAATCGGCACGAGAATCGCCGTCACGAGGCACGCGGTCGCGACGATCGCCGTCGCCGCCGGCACCATCGGTTTGAACTTCGGAATCATCTCGCCGATGATCGCCGGGTTCGCGACCGCGGCGCCGGCCGTCGACGACGCGGCCAGCCCCGCCGTCCCGTTGCCGCCGCCCAGAAACTTGTCCGCGAGAATCAACGGCACGCCCGTCACGACGATCACCGCGAGCCCGAGTGCGATGCCCGGCAGCCCGCTCTTCGCGATCACGTTCAGATCGATGCCGTTACCGAGCGCGAAGCCGAAGAACGGAATCAGCGGATGCACGCAGCTCCCGAACAATTCGCGCAACTCCACATCGAGATTACCGAGCACGAAACCGATCAGAAACGGCAGCACCGCGCCGACGAAAAGCCGCGTCTCGAACACCGCCACGCCGGCCGCGCCGAGAATCAGCATGCTGACGAGCGGCCCCGATTCGATCGACATCAGCACGAACGCGCCGGCCTCTTCCTTGGTGCCGTATTGCTGCATCACGGCCGCATAGAGGCCGCCGTTGGTCATGTCCATCGACGTCGTGATCGCGAGCAGCGACAGGCCCGCGAACAGGCCCGTGCGGATGCCGTCGTCGGGGATGAACCGCGCGGCGATCACCGTCGCGAGCCAAGCGACCACGATCTTCGTCGCGAGCAGCGTGCCCGACTTGCGCAGCACGACACCCGTCGCGCGCAGGTCGATCGTCGCGCCCATGCAGAAGAACCAGACGGCGAGGATCGGCACGGTGCCCGCGATCAGGCCGTTGGTGAACGAGCCGAAGTACTTGCCGGCGTTCGGTGCGAACGTGTGCACGCACGCGCCCAGCAGCATCGGCACCAGCATGAGGCCGCCCGGAATGCGGTCGATGGCCTGTTTCAGCTTCACGTCTCCTCCGTGGACGTCGATGCGTCCCGTTGTCGAATGATGTCTGCTGACTGACTATAGGACATGATTCGCAACGGTGGTCCGTTTTCGTGAATTTCGATGGTAGTCGTATCATCCGGACGCGGCCGGCGCCGAGGTGACGACTGTGACGACCGTCGCGCAGGATCGAGCGTATGCCGGCCGCGAACCGGCAAACCGGAAAAAAACACTACGGCGTGGAGGGCGAATGATGAAAATGACGATGCGCATGGGCATCGCGCTGCTGGTGCTCGGCGCGAGCCTGGGCGCGAACGGCGCGCAAGCGAAGAGCACGGTCGATTGCGGAAAGCTCGATGCGGCCACGAGCGGCCCCGACGACAACTTCCGGCCGCCGGCGTCGGGTACGGTCATCGGTACGGGCCGCGCGTATTTCTACTCGGCGCCCGACGTGCAGTGCATCACGAAGCGGACCTTCATCGTCCCCGGCGATTCGGTGACCGTCTACAAGTCGCACGGGCGCTGGTACGACATCATGTACGTGAACGGCAAGACCGGCGACGACTTCGAAGGGTGGGTCGAGCAGGGCCGCGTGCGCCTCGGCGGCCAATACGGCGCGCAGTAGTCGCCGTCGGCGGCGCCGCTACACCGTCGCCCCGGCGAAATCGCGCTGCAGGTTCTCCGCGCGCAACGGCCGCTGGTACAGGTAGCCCTGCGCGTACTGGATCCCGACCGCATGCAGCGCACGATGCTGCGCTTCGGTTTCCACGCCTTCCGCGATGATCTTCAGGCCGTAGTGATGCGCGACGGCTGCGATTCCCTCGATCAGCTTCGAGCTGCCGCTGTCCAGTTGCGACACGAACTGTCGATCGATCTTCACGTAGTCGAACGGAAAGCGTGACAGCATGTCGAGATTGCTGTGATGCGTGCCGAAATCGTCGATCGCGAACTTCGCGCCTTTCGATCGCAGTGCATGGAAGATCTCGGTGGTGCGCGCGTTTTTCTCGAGCAGGATGCGCTCGGTGACTTCGAGCACCAGCGTGAAACCGGGCGGCAGCGCACGGATCGCTGCCTCGACGTCGGCCACGAACCGCCCGCGCTCGAGATCCTGCGGCGCAATGTTCACGGCAATGCGCAGCGGCGCGGACGGCGTCAGCGCGGTTAGCTCGGCGACCGCCGTGCGCAGCACGAATTCGGTAACCTTCGGCAGCACCGTGCTGGATTCCACCTGCGGGATGAACACGGCCGGGCTGATGGCCCCCCACTTCGGATGGTGCCAGCGCAGCAGTGCCTCGACGCCGACCGTCCTGCGCGTCTGCACGTCGACGATCGGCTGATACACCACATGGAACTCGTCGCGCCTGAGCGCGTGGCGCACGGCTTTCAGCAACAGCCGCCGCGGCGCCATCGCGAGCAGGTAGGCGGCCATCACGAGGCTGTCGGCGAGCAGCACGATCGTCGCGCAGATCAGCCGGTAATGGCGCTGGACCTGTGACGCGTAGCGCGCCGATGCGATGACCGACACCGTGAACGGCCAGCGCTGCGAAGCGATCGTGCTGCCGCCTGCGGGGGCCGCCTCCGTTTCCGGCGTGAACTTCCCGTGCTGATCGAGACGGCCTGCACCCGCGATCGACAGCGTGGCCGTTTCCGCTCCGTTGCCGGTGCCGTGGGCGAGCGCGTCGGCCACGTAGTCGCCCTCGATCACATACAGGACGCCCGCGCCGCGTGCGGTGGATCGGAATACGGACAGCACCGGAATGCCATGCTGGAACGGCGTCTGGCGTAGCAGCGTGACGGCCATCGAGCCCGGTTCCGGCTCGCGCGCATACGCGGTGAGCGGCAGGTCGATCGAACCGAGCGCCGACGAGCACATGAGGCGGCCGTCGCTCACCAGCCCGACCGCACGCAGATAGCGCAGGCGAGTGCCCACTTCGGCGAGTGTCCGGAACACCGTCGCGCATGGCCGCCCGACGAGCGCGCTCAGTTCGTCCGCATGCCGGAGGCGCACGCCGTCCAGGATGCGGTCCACGGAAGCCACGATGTCGTTTGCCACGATACGCTCGTTCGCTGTGACGGTATCGCGTGCGTAGCGGTCGGCCAGTACGATCGCGAACGCGGGCACGAGCACGCAAATGATCACGGCGGCGAGAAACATGACCCGCGGCCACGCGCCGCTGCGGTGGAAGAGGAGTGTCGAGCCGGGCGTGAGCGCCCGCAGCCCCGCGATTGCCTTTGGTGTTGTACGCATGAGGTGGCAAGTCGAACCGGTCGATACACCAGCGGCACGCACGCCGCATGCCCGAGTCGGGCCAGGCGGCTCGCGCGCCGGTTTCGGATGCCTATCGATTCGGCCGTCGCTTGTCGCGATCGTCCATCGATCTGGCGGTATCCCTCAATAACATGCGTACATTAAGCATGTATATAGGCGCAGCGTATCGAAAAAAGCCCCGGCCGCACAGTGTGTGCAGCCGGGACGAAAGACACCGTCTCTTGGCACGAGGATGGTGCGCGGCAAGTATATGATGCGGCGCGCTATTACGAAATATTGTTGTCTAAAAATTGGTGCCGTTTTGTGATTGTGTCTCAAAAAGAAACATTTCCGCGTGGCCCGCTTTCGGCGGTCGGCCGCGAGGGTGTCGAGCAGGAGCTTTGCGATGGAAGAAAATACCGCGCCCACGGTCATCGTGACCGACGGCGCCGCCCTGGCGGACGGCGGTTCGCTGTGGATCAGGATTTCGGTGGACGGGCAGGCCCAAGACTATTCGCTCGATCGCGCATTCGCATCGCGCGGTACGCCGCGCTACGACAGCGTCCGCAGCGCGCACGGTGTACTGTCGAACGAAGAGCGACGGGAGTTGCGGGTGCTGCTGGAGCGCATCGCCGACCCCGCGATGTGGGCCGGCATCGTCGACACGTTCATCCAGGTGCTGAAGCGCTCCGACGCGTCATGAACGATGGCGTGCCGGGCGAGATTCAGAAATCGTTGCGCATCTTGTGGAGCAGGCCGCTGGGTGATTGATGCGTGTCCACGGCAGTGAGGACATCGGTCAGGAACCACGGCAGGTTCAGCTGCGTGTTGGAATCGCCGACGCAGACGCGGATCGGCGGCGCGCTGGAGGGGGCGCGGGTGCCTGGTGCGGCGTCCCGCGACGGCACGCAATTTTTCGCGTATGCCTGAGCCGGCACCGGCGGCGCGACGGCACCCGAGGGCGCACCGGCGATGGCCGGTAGGCTGATGGCGGCAAACAGGGTCAAGGCAGCGGCAAGGGCGACGCGTTTCATGAGGGTTCTCCGGCGATGCTCGTTCGACCATGCGGGCCGGTGCGAGTTCGTCGGCGCAAGATACGAATCACCTGCCAGAACAGATTGCTCAGCCGCGCGCAATGCTGGTCGTCCGCGTCGGTCGCTCGCCGCACGGGTGTCGTTCCACGCATGTATATTGTCGCCATGCATCGATCGGCCGGCGATATCGCGCCGCTTCGTTTGCACGTCTCCGTGCGCGCGCACTGCCAACCCGCCCGAGCGCGGTGCTCGCGGCGAAGCATCCAGAGCAATTACAAGAACCAGAGAGCGTTCCGAGCCCACCCATGAGCGATACCGAAGTTGTTTTTCAAATAACCGCGGACGATCTCGTCCACGCATACCGCCTGCATCTTTGGCGCAGGTACAACTGGAAATACCTGCTCAAGTCATTTGCGATCGGTGCGATCGTGTACATCGTCCTGCTGGTCGGCGGCGTCCGGATAGCAAGCGGACGTTTTCCGGAATGGCGCTATGTCTGGATCGCCGCGGGAATCGCGGCTGTCGTCGCGATCGGCGTGCCCATCCTGAATCATCTGATACTGCCGCGCGCAGGTCGCAAGATCCACGACCAGCAAAGGACGCTTCATCAGATTCACACGGTCATTTTCCAAGGCGACCGGTTCATTGTCGAAACACCGACTTCGCGCGACGAAATTCACTATGTGGATCTCATTCACTGGAGCGAGGATCGTCAAATGATCCTGCTTTATCAGTCGTCGGTGATGTTCCGCGTGGTACCGAAGCGCGTGCTGAACGACGGACACGTGGCGTTCCTGCATCGAGCGCTGCTTCAGAACGGCGTGCGCAAAGTCTAGCGTGCCGCGGAGCGCATGACGAAGTCCGAACGGTTTGCGCCGTCCGGGTTTCAACGTGCGCTTGCGGCCAGAAGGCCCCGCGCATCACATCACTGATACCCGTAACACTGCTTCAACCCAGCGTAGTCGTAGAAATGGCTGCCCGGCGCGATCTTCGCACCGTCGCACGCGGCCTGGAAATCGGTCTCGCGCTCGTTGTACAGCATCTTCACGATGAGCCGCGATCCGTTGCGATAGACATCCCACTGCATGTTCGCGGCCATCGGCGAGACCTGGTCGCCGCGCCACGGGTTGTTCGCATACGTGTACGTCTGCGCCTGCGGCGTCGGCACGAACACGTTCTTCAGGTTCATGATCGACGCGAACGGAATCACGATCTCCGCATGCGTGAAGCGCAGCTTCGCGGCGCGTGTCAGGTCGCCGTGCGCGATCGCATCGACTTCGCCGAAGAAATCGTCCCGCAGCACCTTCGCCATCCGGTACGTCACCGGGTTCGCTTCCTGGATGCCGGGCCCCTTCTGGTAGTAGTCCTCGGCATCTTGAAGGTACGCGAGATACCGCGCCTGCTCCCCGCCGATGTACTTCTCCATCGTGACGCCGCCGGTTTCCACGGTCATGGCCGGCGCGACCTGCAGCAGGTTGTACAGCACGTTCACCGCATCGACGGCCGTCGCGATCTTCGTCTTGCCGTCACCCTTCAGCGTGTTGGTGAACTTGCCGTCCGTCGACGTGAACGCATAGGTGCCGGTGTTCGCGAACGTGTAGCCGTCGGAGCCGAGCTTCGCGATGAAGGCCGGCGACACGAGCGCGGCCAGCACCGTTTGCGCGACGTCGGCCGCCTGCGGTGCGGCCTTGATCGCCTTCAGCTTCGCGGCCACCGTCGCGTCGTTTGCATAGGTCTGGTAGGCCTGGCTCGCCTGATAGGTCGCGTAGTACGGATCGCTCGTGTCGGTCACGAGATCGGTGGCCGGCTTCAGCGAGTGGAAATACAGCAGGAAGCGGTTGGTGCCGGCCGGCTGTGCAACCGGTGCGCTCGCCGGATAGCCGGCCGGCGCGGCCGGCAGCGTGATGGCCGGCGCCAGTGCCGGCTGCGCGGCAACGAGCGCCGCCGAGAAATACGTCGAACTGTCGACCGCGCGATCCTGGCCCGAGTTGACGACGACCACCTGCCGGTTGCCCGTCGCAAACAGCGCGGGCAGCCGCTGCGCGAGACGCGCGGCGAGTTGCTGATGTTCGCGGATGCCAGTTTGCGTGAGGTTGCCGTACCCGGGTGTCGAGATGCCCTGCACGCCATAACCGAGCAGCGCATTCGCCTTCATCATCGCGTACGTGTCGGCCTTGAGTTGCGCACCGAGCGCGGTCAATGCGCCGTCGGCCTCGGCCTTGACCAGCATCGCGTAGATCGCGCCGTCGTACTTGAAGCCCGACAGCCCGCGCGAGCCGTGACGGGCGACGAGTTCGGTATAGACCGGTGCGTAGCCGGCCGGCGGCGCTTCGTACGTCGCCGCGTCCTGCTGCGGGCGGTACGGCGTCTTCGTCTGGTAGTAGGTCGCGGGAGCCGGAATCGGAGCCGGCGTGGGCTGAGGTTGCGGTTGCGGCGCGGGCGTCGTGCCGTTGTTGTCGACCGACGTGGCGGGCGGCGTCGAGTCATCCCCGCCGCAAGCGGCGAGCAACAGGCAGGCAATCGTGAGGGCGGCGGCGGTGCGGGTCGGGCGTGTCATCGTGGCGGGCAACGGACGGGACGATGCGCATGCGCGCCGTCCCGTCTCCGGGGGAATGTGGTCGAGCCCCGAAGTGTTGCAAGCGACTTTGACAGCAGAATGTCAGGATGCGGTCGGACAATCGTTGGATGGCCGCCGGATCGACGATGACGACCGGCCGAGGCCGGCCCGTGTGCGGCCGTTCAGTGCAGCCCGGCCGATGCGATCGAGCGCACCGTATCGGTGATGTTCACGCAGCGCGACAGGCCGAAATGCTCGGCTTCGCGGCGTTCCGGTTCACTGCTCGCGATCCCGACCGCGCGCTCCGGCGGCACGCCGAGCGCTTGCAGCGCGACATCGAACGGATGCTGATTCGATCCGGAGTCCTGTTGATCCGAATCCGTGACGACGACCGAGAAGCGGTCGAGGTTCGCGCGGCCGAACTGGCCTTCGAACATGTCGCTGAGCCGAGCGGCCGGCAGCGTCGTGACGAGACCGAGCCGATACCCTTCTTCCGATGCCCGGTCCAGCCACTGGATGATCGCGTCGCGTTGATGGCGCGATTCGCGCGAATCCGGTGTGGCTTCGATCTGCGCGAATGCTGCGTCGAGACGGGTGACGATGGCTTCGATGACCACGGTGATTCCTTTTCAGAAACGTGATGATCCGTTCGCCGACGGGAATGCCACACACCTTAGCGTCGATCCGGAAAACGCGACCAATTAATATTTTTCGCCGACTCATACGATTCGGCTAATGAATGGGCGGCAAGCCAGCGGGGGCGCGGGATGTGTGTCGCGCGGCATGTCCCGCATGAATTGCATCGTATCGGTCGCGTTCAACGTGATGCACCAGCGTGGCGCACATTGTGAATGCATCGAGTACATGCATATGGAAAAACGGCATATCGAGCGATGCCGGCCCGATATGCCGCGTCGTGATGCTGCGCGCGAACAGCTGCGATCAATGCAGCTTGATCGACGGCTGGTGACGGCTTTGCAGCCAGTGGCTCAGCGACTGGAACAGCGCGCGCTTCATGCCGACCACGCTGAAAAGGTGCTTGCGATACAGGAACTTGTACAGCCCGATCGCCGCCAGCCCGTCGACGATCAGCGAGCGCGAGCGGCCGCCGATGTCCGCCTGATACACGGCGCCCGCATGCCCGAGCGACACGACGGTGCCCGCATCGCGGAACGTGAAGCCGGCCACCGGCTTGCCGGCGACGCGCCGCGCGAATGCGTTGACCAGATACACCGCCTGCTGATGAGCGACCTGCGCGCGCGGTGGCAGGAACCCGCCTGCACCGGCCGACGGGCACGCGGCGCAGTCGCCGAACGCATACACGTGCGGATCGTCGGGGGTCTGCAGCGTGTCGGTCACGATCACCTGGTTCGACCGGTTGAGCGCGATGTCGCCGATGCTCCGCAGCATCGCGGGGCCCGCGACGCCGGCCGCCCAGATCGTGATGTCGCTCGCGAGCCGTTCGCCCGTCGCGGTCGTCACGGCGTCCGCGCCGACTTCCGCGACGCGCGTATCGGTCAGCACGTCGACGTTCAGCGCACGAAGCTGCGCGTGCATCTTGACGGACAGCCGTTCGTCGAGCGCGGGCAGGATGCGCGGGCCGCCTTCGATCAGCCGGATGTGCACGTCACGCGCGGACACCAGTGCCTTGAAGCGGTATGTCGTCAGTTGCTGAACTGCATGGCGCAGCGCGGCGGCCAGCTCGACACCCGTCGCACCCGCACCGATCACGTTGATGCAGATCGGCGCCGCGCGCCGTGCGGGCTGCTGCTCGGCCAGATGATTCGCCTTCGTGCAGGCAGCCAGGAACTTGCGGCGGAAATCCTCGGCCTGGTCGAGGTTTTCGAGCGGCAGCGCATGACGCTCGGCGCCCGGCACGTTGAAGAAGTTCGTCACGCTGCCGACTGCCAGCACCAGATCGTCATAGTCGAGCGTGCGCTGCGGCAGGATTTCCGTGCCGTCCGCATCCTGCACGGCCGCGATCGTCGCCGTGCGTGCCGCGCGGTCGACCCGCTGTAGCGCACCCTGCACGAAGCGGAAGCCGTGGCGCTTCGCCTGTGCCGCGTATTCGATCGTGTGGGAGGCCGGATCGCGATGGCCCGATGCGGCTTCGTGCAGCAGCGGCTTCCAGAAGTGCGTCGGATAGCGGTCGACGAGCACGACGTCGGCCTGCCCGTGGCGTCCGACCGTATCGCCGAGGCGCGTCGCGAGCTGCAGGCCGCCGGCGCCGCCGCCGACGATCACGATGCGCGGCAGGCGCGGTGCGCGGTTCGTTGCAAGGGTGGGCGTGGTGTTGTCCATGTGGGGCTCCCGCTGAATGACGATTCGGATGACATTGCTCAAGAACCGACGATATAGTTTCGAACCCACTCGAACAATTTAATGTTTATGAGCGACTCATATGTATTCACTTATAGGAAAGACCGCGACGTTCCGGCAGTTGAAGGCGCTGGACATGATTGCGCGGCTCGGCAGCGTGTCGCGCGCGGCCGAGGAGTTGAACCTGACGCAGCCGGCCGTGTCGCTGCAGGTTCGCCTGCTCGAGGAGGCCGTGGGCGCCGCGTTGCTGCAGCGGGTGGGGCGTGGCGTGCAACTGACCGCGGCCGGCGAGATCGTGGCGCGCTACGCGCGCGAAATCCTGCATCTGTGGAGCGAGGCCGGCGACGAAGTGGCCGCGTTGACGGGCGATCTCGGCGGCACGCTGCGGATCGGCGCGATCACGACGGCCGAATACCTGATCCCGCCGCTGCTCGTCAAATTCACCGCGACGCGCCCGCACGTGAAGACCTATTTCAAGGTCGGCAACCGCGACGACATCATCCGCATGCTCGCGACGCATGAAATCGATCTCGCGGTGATGGGCAGCGCGCCGAAGGAGCTGCGCACGCACGCAGTAGAGTTCGCGAAGCATCCGATGGTGTTCGTCGCGGCGCCCGGCCATCCGCTGATGCAGCGCAAGCGCGTCGCGCTGAAGGATCTCGAATCCGCGCACCTGCTCGTGCGCGAACGCGGCGCGGGCACGCGCTCGACCGTCGAGAGCCTGTTCAAGAACGCGGGCCATCGCTTTCATGTGGGTTCCGAACTGTCGAGCAACGAGGCGATCAAGCAGATGGCCGAAGCCGGGCTCGGCGTCGCGTTCCTGTCGTTGCACGCGTGTGCGCTCGAACTGCGCACGGGGCTGCTCGGGCAGCTGCCGTTTCCCGGCAATCCGATCGAGCGCGAATGGTACGTGGTCACGCTCGCCGACCGGCGGATCTCGCAGGTGACGGGGCTGTTCCGCGACTTCCTGATCAAGCAGGGCGCGCCGGTGATCGACGGCGCGACGGTGGCGCCGCACGAGCGGCGGCGCAAATAGGCGGCGTGTCGGCTGGCCGGTCAGACGAGCCCGAAGTCGTCGTTGCTGTCGGGAATCGACGCGAGCAGCCGTTCGAGCCGGTACCAGCCGACCACGCGCAGGCACCACGCGGCGATGGCGGTGCGGGTGTTGCGGGCGTTGGGGCCGGATGAAGGACGGGCGGCGGACGGCGCGCGCGCGATGAACGCCGCGCGTTGCGGGCAGGAATGGGGCATGACGGGCTCCGTGGGTGTCGGATGAGGCGATCGTAAGCGCCGCGGCGCCCGCCGGCGCGCACGCAAGGATCGTCCCGAGCAGAAACGGATGATCTTTTTCTGTTCGATTCAGCGGCGGCCGCGCGGGGCCGGCACGCCGGCCCGAAACGCGTCACAATGCGCGTTCGGCACCTGATCTGGTGGAGACCATCAATGAGCGATCCGATTCTTGCCGCGCCGGCGGACAACGGCGTCCCGGTCAGCCTGCGCTCCAGCCGCGGGCTGGGTTGGCGCGGCTTCGGCGCGTCGTTGCTGGAGATTCGCGCGGGTACGTACCGGATTCCGGCGGCCGAGCATCACCGGATCGGCGTGCATATCGGCGCGCCGGTGCGCGCGGATTGCATGTGCGACGGCGAGCGCGTGTCGCGCATCCAGGCGCACGGCGACGTCGACGTGATTCCGGCCGGCCTGCCCGGCCAATGGACCGACAGCGCCGACTGCCGGATTCTGCACATCGCGCTCAGCGGCACCTTCGTGCGGCGCACCGTCGAACAGCTCGAACTGAAGCCGTCGCACGCGCAGATCCGCCGGCGGCTGCAGGTGCGCGACCCGCGGCTGCAGCACATCGCGTGGGCGATGGCCGCCGAACTCGAAGCGGAAGACGCATCGGACCCGCTCTACGCGGAGAGCCTGTGCACGGCGCTCGTCGCGCGGCTGGTCGACGGCCAGCCCGTGTTTCGCGAACGCCGGCGCACGCTGGCGCCGAAGGCGGCGGCGCGCGTGATCGACTATGTCGAGGCGAATCTCGACCGGCGCATGACGCTGGCCGAGCTCGCGGCGCTCGTGTCGATCAGCGTGCCGCATTTCAAGGTGCTGTTCCGCGAAACGCTCGGGATGCCCGTGCACCAGTACGTCGTGCGGCGCCGGGTGGAGCGCGCGAAGACGCTGCTGCTCGAAGGCCGGCTCAGTATCAGTCAGATCGCGCTGGAAGCCGGGTTTGCGCATCAGAGCCACATGGCGAACTGGATGAATCGCGTGCTGGGCGCGACGCCGACGGAGATTGCGCGGTCGGGTGCGCGGGGCGGGTTGCGGCTGGCCTATGATGGTAAGGATGGCGGGAAAGACGCATAACGCAACAGCGGTACACGGGCGTTGCATTTGATCCGAGGGCAATTGTCCAACAGGTGGTTGGACAATTGCCGCGTCCGCCTTCTCCGGTTTTGATGCGCTTGTATCGGAGAGCACGCATGGTTATGGCGTACTCAGCACGTCATCCTTTCCTGCTCGATTCATCCCTCCGTGCGCGCCTTCCCGGCCGCGCAACCCGACAATCACAGCACCTTCATCCCTCAGGAGCGAACCGTGTTCGTGATCTTCGGAGCATCCGGCAACGTCGGCCTGGCCGCCGTGACGACCTTGCGCAACGCAGGCCATTCCGTGCGCGCGGTACTGCGCGACGCGCGCCATCGTGAACGTTTCGTGCAGCTCGGCTGCGATGTCGCGATCGCGGACCTGACGGACGCGAACGCGATCGCCGCGGCGATCGACGGCGCGCAGGCCGTGCAGATGCTGTGCCCGGTGCCGGCTGCCGATCCCGATCCGGCCGCGACGATGACACGGACGATCGATGCAGCGACCGCCGCGCTTGCCGCGAATCCGCCGCCGGCGCTGCTCGCGTTGTCGGATCACGGCGCGGAGCTTGAAGGCAATACGGGTATCACGCGTCTGTTCCATGACTTCGAGGCACGTCTGAAGACGATCCCGACACAGTTGACGCTGCTGCGCTCGGCCGAGCATCTGCAGAACTGGGCGCGCGTGCTGCCGGTCGCGCTCGGTACCGGCGTGCTGCCGAGCTTCCATCATCCGGTCGGCAAGGTGTTTCCGACGGTCTGGGCGCCCGATGTGGGCGTCGTCGCGGCGCGGCTGCTGCTCGATGCGCCGGAAGGCGGGAGCGGGCCGCGCATCGTCAGCGTCGAAGGTGCGCGGCGGGTGAGCGTGACGGCGATTGCGGAGACGTTGGGCGCGGCGGCAGGCCGTGCGATCGTCGCGCACGAGTTGCCGCGCGATACGTGGAGCGCGACGCTGCTGCGCGCTGGGCTCAGCGAACGTCATGCGCAGCTGATCGTCGACCTGTACGACGTGCACAACGCGGGGCGGATCGATGTGGAGGCCGACGTGTCGGAGCGGGTGTACGGGACGACGACGCTGGAGGAAGCGCTTGCGCAACTGGTGCGCCGGCATGCGTGTTGAGTGAAGGGGGCGCGGCACGCATCACGCGGGCCCCCGCACCCTGTTCAACACCGCATACGCCGCCGACCCGATCACGATTCCCCAGAACGCCGACCCGAGCCCGAGCCACGTCATTCCCGACGCGGTCGCAAGAAACGTGATCATCGATGCCTCGCGATGGTTCTCGTCCTCGAAGATCCCGTGCACGTTTGCGCTGATCGCGCCGATCAGCGCGAGCCCCGCCAGGATCGCGACGAACGCCTTCGGCAGTGCGAAGAACAGCGTGACGATCGTGCCCGCGAAAAGCCCGCCGATCAGATAGAAAGCGCCGTTCGCGAGCCCGGCGACGTAGCGCCGGTCCGGGTCTTCGTGCGCGTCCTTGCCGGTACAGAGCGCCGCGGTAATCGCCGCGACGACGATCGTGATCCCGCCGAAGCAGGCGACGACGAGCGACATCACGCTGGTCGCGGTGATGATCGGGCGCGCCGGCGTGTGATAGCCGGACACCCGCAGGATCGTCATCCCCGGCAGGAACTGGCCGGTGAGGCTGACGACGACGAGCGGCAGCGCCAGGCTGAGCGTCGTGCCGAGCGTCCATTCCGGGGCGATGAAAATCGGCCGCGCGATACTCGGCGACACGTTGCCGAGATGCGTCATCCCGAGCAGTGTCGCGAGCGCGGCACCCGTCAGCAGCACGAGCACGATGCTGTAGCGCGGCAGCAGGCGCCGGAAGATCACGTACGCCGCGATCATCCCGAAACCGAGCACCGGCTGCGCGGTCGCGGCGGAGAACGCATGCATGCCGAACGGCAGCAGGATGCCGGCCATCATGCCGCAGGCGATGCCGCGCGGAATGTGGCGCACGAGCCGGTCGAAATAGCCGGAGACGCCGATCGCCAGGATGATTAGCGCGGCCGTGAGGTACGCGCCGACGGCCTGGTTGAGCGTCAGTTGCGGAAACAGGCCGACGAGCAGCGCGGTGCCGGGCGCCGACCACGCGGTGACGACGGGCACCTTCAGCTTCCAGCTGGCGAACAGGCCCGATACCCCGGCGCCGATCGAGATCGCCCAGACCCACGACGACACCATGTCGTTGGACGCATGGGCAGCCTGCGAAGCCTGGAAGAAGATCGCGAGCGGGCCCGCATACGAAATCAGGACCGCGAGAAAACCTGCGGTGATCGCGGAAACGGACCAGTCGTTGCCGATCGTTCGGATCGCGCCGGGTGGGGTGTTCGGTTGCATCGTCGTCGGGGAATGCGGCGCGCGGCCGTGCGGCGGAGCCGGGGCGAATGATGGTCGGAAACCCCGGAGGAGCGGCCATTCTGGGCATTGCCGACGCAATTGGCAATTCGCGGACGACGATCGGCGTCGTCGGCTTTTCGTAAGGATCGGTGCCGACACGCGGAAACTTCTGACGTCAGGTACTGATCTGCAACACCCGGTCGACCACCGCCACCTTGATCCCGCTGCCCGTCGACAGCGATGCCGTGCCCTCGTCGAACGGATGCACGGGCGGATCGGTCGGCGTCCACGCGTGGCGCGCGAGCAGTTCGCGATATCCGCCGCGGATCACGAAGCCGCCGCATTTCTTCGCATACGCGTCGCGTCGCATCCGGTATGCGCGCGGCAGGTCGTACCAAGGTAGCTTCGGCAGGTCGTGATGGACGAGGTGATAGTTGTTGTTCAGGTACAGCAGCCGCATCGCGAAGCCGGCTTCGTTGATCGTGATGCGCGCCTTCGGATGCGGCGCGGCGCGATGCTCGTACAGCGAGCGGATCATCGCGAGCGACAGCGCGGGCCACGTGACGGCCAGCAGGTAGTACCACCACGGCACGCCGATCGCCCATTGCAGCCACGCGAGCAGCACAACCACGCACGCGGCATGCGCCGCCCACATCGGCAGATAGCGGAAGTCGCCGCGCCGGAACGCGGCGAACGCATCGCGGAACGTCGCCGCGATGGCGAGCGGCGGCCCGACGACGACGCGTCCGAAGAAAGTCTTGCGCGCGACCGTCAGCGCCCGGCGCCAGCGCGGCAGCCGCGCCCAGCGTTCGCGCGTCACGTAGTTCGTTTCGGGATCGATGCCCGGCACGGTCAGGTCTTCGTCGCGATGATGCTCGAGATGCGTGTCGCGATACAGCGTGTACGGATACCAGATCGTCAGCGGCGGATAGCCGAGCAGCTTGTTCACGAAGGCGGAACGCGTCGGGTGGCCGTGCAGCAGTTCATGCTGCAGCGACAGGTGCCACGCGCCGAGCAGGATCAACGGCGGCGTCGCGGCGGCGAGCGACAGGTGCCCGTCGCGCACGAGCAGCAGCACGGCGAGCCAGCCGCCGTAGATGACGACGACCAGCAGCCAGGTCGGCCACTCGGTGCGGGCGGTGAAGCGGGCGTCGAGCGCGGCGATCGCGCGCGCGTGGTCGACGTCGAAGTATTCGGCCATGGCGTTGAGGCGGATGGATCGGGCAGTGCGGGGAACGAGCGATGGAACCGGGGCGCTCGGCCCGGGTGCGCTGGTGTCTCGCGGATCACGGTCGGCTTGCCCGGCATCGCGCACGGTGGCAGCGCCGGCAGGCCTTCGAACGGTACCGGGGCGGCGCGGCTACGCCAACCAATCGATTCGAATTTGCTTATCGTCTTGCGGCCGATAAGCATCCGGACCGCCGTCGATGCGTAGAATGCCCGCATGAACCCCTGGATCGCCGTCCTGCCGATGTACAACGTGACGCCGCGCCACGCTGCCCTGTGGCGCGCGCTGTTGCGTGATGCGCTCGATGCGTTCGCGAACGCGGGCGGGCCGGCAGACGTCGTGCTGCCCGACGCGCCGTTCGACGATCTGCACGCACTGTGGCGGCGCGACGACCTGCTGCTGTCGCAGACCTGCGGCTACCCGTACCGGATGCTCGGCTTGCACGACGTCGTGCGATTGATTGCGACCCCGATTTTCGACGCGGAGGGCTGCGATGGGGCGCGCTACAGCAGCGTGCTGGTCGTATCGGCGCGGGTGCATGCGGGCGGAGCGACGACGCTCGCCGCCTGCCGCGGATTGCGGGCCGCCTTCAACGGCGAGGATTCGCACAGCGGGATGAACGCATTCCGGCACGCGGTCGCGCCGCATGCGCACGACGGACGGTTCTTCGGCTCGGTCACGCCGTTCGGTTCGCACCTGAACGTGCTGCGTGCGCTGGCCTCGGGAGAGGCCGACTGCGCGGCGATCGACTGCGTGACGTTCGCGTATGTGCGCGACGCGCTGCCCGACCTGCTCACTGACATCCGGATCATCGGCACGACGGCATCCGCGCCGGGCTTGCCGTTCGTCGCATCGCGGGCGGCGCTGGCGGATACGCAGGTCGGCGCGTTGCAGGAGGCGCTCGAGCGCGCGGCTGCCGCCGATGTGGAACGGGCGCGCGTGCTGAGGCTGAAGGGATTCGACCGGCTGTCGCCGGCCGACTACGACACGATTGCGCGGTTCGAGCAGGCCGCCGCGACGCACGGCTATCCCGAACTCAGGTGACGCACGGGGCGGCGCCCGGCGGTGCTGCGACCGCCCGCGCCGCGGCCCGCTTATTCCTCGTCCATCAACCGGACCTTGACCCGCTTGCCCTTGATCTTCCCGGCATTGAGCTTGCGCAGCGCGTCGCGCGCGACGCCGCGCTCGATCGCGACATAGGTCGAGAACTCGGTCACGTTGATCTTGCCGATCTGCTTGCCGTCGAATCCGGCGTCGCCGGTCAGCGCGCCGAGCACGTCGCCCGGGCGGATCTTGTCCTTGCGCCCGCCGAGGATCTGCAGCGTTTCCATCGGCGGCAGCAGCACGCTGTCGTCCGCCGGCGTCAGTTCAGCGAGCGGATGCCATTCGACCTCGCGCTTCTGCGCCTGTTCGATCGCGCCGACGCGCCCCATCTCGTCCATGCTCGCGAGGCTCAGCGCCCAGCCGTCCTGATCCGCTCGGCCGGTGCGGCCGATGCGGTGCACGTGCACTTCCGGGTCGGGCGTCACGTCGACGTTGATCACCGCCTCGAGCTGCGCGATGTCGAGCCCGCGCGCGGCGACGTCGGTCGCCACCAGCACCGAGCAGCTGCGGTTCGCGAACTGGATCAGCACCTGGTCGCGCTCGCGCTGGTCGAGCTCGCCGTGCAGCGCGAGCGCGTGGAAGCCCTGCGCGTGCAGCACGTCGAGCAGGTCGCGGCACTGCTGCTTGGTGTTGCAGAACGCGATCGTGCTCACCGGCCGGTAGTGGTTCAGCAACTGGCCGACCGCATGCAGCCGCTCGTCCTCGGTCACTTCATAGAAGCGCTGGCGAATCTTGCTGTCGTCGTGGCGTTCCGCGAGCTTGATTTCCTTCGGATTGCGCAGGAACTGCTGGCTCAGCTTCGCGATGCCGTCCGGATAGGTCGCGGAGAACAGCAGCGTCTGGCGCGTCGTCGGGCACATGCGTGCGACCTTCGCGATGTCGTCGAAGAAGCCCATGTCGAGCATCCGGTCGGCTTCGTCGAGCACCAGCGTGTTGAGCGCATCGAGCTTCAGGTTGCCGCGATCGAGGTGATCCATGATGCGGCCCGGCGTGCCGACGACGATATGCGCGCCGTGCTCGAGACTCTGCGCCTGCGGACGCATCGGCGTGCCGCCGCACAGCGTCAGCACCTTCACGTTTTCCTCGGCGCGCGCGAGGCGGCGCACCTCCTGCGCGACCTGGTCGGCGAGCTCGCGGGTCGGGCACAGGATCATCGCCTGCACGTCGAAGCTGCGCGCATCGAGGCGCGCGAGCAGCGCGAGCGAGAACGCGGCGGTCTTGCCGCTGCCCGTCTTCGCCTGCGCGATCAGGTCCTGGCCGGCCAGCGCGACCGGCAGGCTCGCGGCCTGGATCGGCGTCATGTCGACATAGCCGAGCTGCGCGAGGTTCGCGAGCGTGGCGGGCGTCAGCGGCAGCGCGCTGAACGGCGTGGCGGTCGGTTGGGTCAAGACAGGTCTCCGAGGTAGGGGCGGCCTTCCATCTGTTCGTAGACGACGTTGCCTTCGTCGTCCTCGAAGCGTTCGAGATAGTTGCGGGCGCCGCACAGCGGGCAGCGGAACAGCAGCCCCTGGCCTTCGTCCTTGATGACGACGTCGGACTGTTCCCACTGCGTGCCGCAGCTCTGGTTTCGGCAGGTAAACACGGTCTTTCTCCAGCTGAATTCGGTTGATGGCGCGCCCGGGCGGGCGCGGCCACGGCGGGCGGCGCTCGCGCGGCTCGGGCGCGGGCCGCACCGGCGGTGGCTCGGGTTGTGTCGATGCGGGTGATGGATCGGGCGGCGACGGGGTCGCGCGTGCCGCAATTCTAGCGGAAGCCGGTGCTTCCGCCCGGCGCGCACCAGGAAAAACGGCCGCCCCGGGGGGCGGCCGTGTCGGGCGGCACAACGGTGCCGCATGGGTGCCGCGCGGGTGTTGCGCGGCGTCGGGCGCGTTACAGCGCCATGTCGGCCGATGCCTTCGCCGGGCGGGCCGGCGCGTTGCCGGTCGGCTGCGACGGCGCGCCGAGGTCGATCTTCGGCGGCGGCGACAGCTGCAGCACGTCGCTCGTATAGGTCCATTCCTCGACGACCTTCGCCGGGCTGTCGTTCAGCTTGGTGCCGTAGCTCGGCACGATCTGGCGGATCTTCTGCTGCCACTCGGGCGTCGCGACCTTGTCCTTGAACACCTTCTTCATCAGGTTCAGCATGATCGGCGCGGCGGTCGACGCGCCCGGCGATGCGCCGAGCAGGCCCGCGATGCTGCCGTCCTGCGACGCGACGATCTCGGTGCCGAGCTTCAGCACGCCGCCCTTGACCGGGTCGCGCTTGATGATCTGCACGCGCTGGCCGGCCTGCCAGAGGCGCCAGTCTTCCTTCTTCGCGTTCGGGAAGTATTCCTTCAGCGCGTTGAAGCGGTCGTCGTCGGTCAGCATCAGCTGGCCGGCGAGGTACTGCACCAGCGGGAATTCATCGACGCCCACGCGCATCATCGGCGCGACGTTGTGCAGGTTGGTGCTCTTCGCGAGGTCGAAGTACGAGCCGTTCTTCAGGAACTTGGTCGAGAACGTCGCGAACGGCCCGAACAGGATGATCTTCTTGCCGTCGATAATCCGCGTGTCGAGGTGCGGCACCGACATCGGCGGCGAGCCGACCGACGCCTTGCCGTAGGCCTTCGCGAGGTGCTGCTTCACGACTTCGGGGTTGTCGGTCACGAGGAACGAGCCGCCGACCGGGAATGCGCCGTAGTCCTTCGCCTCGGGGATGCCCGACGCCTGCAGCAGGTGCAGCGCACCGCCGCCCGCGCCGATGAACACGAACTTCGCGTCGACCGATTGCGGCGGTTCGTCGGAATGCAGCTTGACCCACGACACGTGCCACGTGCCGTCGGCGTTGCGCGTGATCTCGCGCACTTCGCTCGACAGCGACAGCGTGAAGTTCGGCTGCGTCTTCAGGTAGCCGACGAACTGGCGCGTGATCTCGCCGAAGTTCACGTCGGTGCCGATCGGCGTCCACGTCGCGGCCACCTTCTGGTTGCGGTCGCGGCCTTCCATCATCAGCGGCACCCACTGCTTGATCTGGTCGTAGTCTTCCGAATACTGCATCCCGCGGAACAGCGGGCTGGCCTGCAGCGCTTCGTAGCGCTTCTTTAGGAAGCGGACGTTGTCGTCGCCCCAGACGAAGCTCATGTGCGGCGTCGAGTTGATGAACGCGTGCGGGTTCTTCAGCACGCCCTGCTTGACCTGCCACGCCCAGAACTGGCGCGAGATCTGGAACGACTCGTTGATCTCGATCGCCTTCGAGATGTCGACCTTGCCGTCCGCCTTCTCCGGCGTGTAGTTCAGCTCGGCGAGCGCCGAGTGGCCGGTGCCGGCGTTGTTCCAGCCGTTCGAGCTTTCCAGCGCGACGCCGTCGAGGCGCTCGACCATCGTCATCGACCAGTCGGGCTGGAGTTCGTGCAGCCAGACGCCCAGCGTCGAGCTCATGATGCCGCCGCCCACCAGCAGGACGTCGACCTTCTTCGTGTCGGCGGCGTGCGCCGACGATGTCGCGACGCACAGCGCGAGCGCCGACAGTATTACCCGTAACGTTTTGATCACAGCAGATCCCTTTTTCAACTTGGATGCATCGGTTTGCCATGCCGCCCGGCGCGCGGTTCCGTGGCGCCGGAACACGGGTCCGGAGATCCGGACCGTGAATCCGGAATTCCGGATCGGCGCGGCGCGCCGTTGCATTTGCGCACGCGAAGCGATTCGGAAGGACACCTTCGGATCGGCTTCCCGCGGGCAGGCAAGCGCCTGCGTCGCGAGGGTGCGCCACGCGCCCGGGCCCGGGTGGCAAGCCTGAGCGGACGGCGCTTCAGGCTGCGTTGAAGGGGGCCGCGTGCGACGCGTTTTGCGGGGGCGGGGTGGCAAGGGGCGCGTAATATAACCGAACTCGAACAACGTGTCGCAGGCGGCGAATATCCCTGTTTTCGTGGGGTTTTTTGTGCGTCCGGGTTTCCGGAATGTCGGTGCGCAACGCGGGAAAATCGATGGGGATCGGCGGGGGCGAATGCGTGCGATGGCGGGCCATGCACCAGACCGAAACATCATCGGATCGCGGCGTTGCACCGCGACCCGTTCACGCGCATCACATCACTTCGTTCCGCCGTTCCGGCAGAACTGCTCGTAAGCCTGAGCCGAATTTGCGAAACCGCGCGCCTTCGCGAGTTCCCACGGACGCTCGCACTGCTGCGTCCGCTCGCACCACGCGTAGCCGGCCGAGCCGATGCAGCCGTGCGCGTCGCGATCGCCGCCGACCAGCGGCTGGGCCACTGGCGCGGCATTATCGGCCGGTGCCGAAGCAGCGGCCGGCGCGGACGATTGCGCCGCACAGGCGCTCAATGCGAATGCGCAGGCAATCGCGGCGGCAAACGACGCGGTGGGAAAGTAACGTTTCATCGGGTAGCGCTCCATGGGATGACGATCGACGGCGGATGCCCATGTGTGGGCGCCTGACAGGCATGAACGGTCACGCGTCCGGCAACGGCACGCGTGACGAGAACTTCACCTCGCGCAGCGCGAGGCTCGACTGAATCGACGATATGCCGGTCTGCTTCCTAGGCAAGCGCTCGCGGCACCCGGCGAAGGTGCTGGCCGCGATGCCGGCCACAGTCTATCGCGGCGCGATCGGCGAAACGCGCTTCACGCCGCGGGGCGATCTGAAGCACGGCGCGATCTCGGTGTTCACCTGCAAGAGCGGCAGGAAGGCGCTGCTCGACATCGTCCGGATGTAACGTCGCAGCGGGGCGCGCCCCGCCGCGCGGCCTTACGAAACCCGCACGCGCGCATCGTCCGCGCGGCGCTCCGCGTCGTGCACGATGTGCAGCTCCCGCGTGCGGATCGGCAGCGCGCAGTCCGCCTCGTCGAGCGTCTTGCGCACCTGGCGCGCGAGGCGCCAGCGCATCGCCCAGAACTTGTCGGTATGCGTCCACACGCGCATGTTCGCGACGGCCGTGCTGTCGTCGAAGCGCATCACCATCACGTCCGGCGCGGGGTCCTGCAGCACGTCGGGATCGGCCACGGCCAGCGCATGCAGCGCAGCGAGCGCGCGATCGATATCGTCGTGCACGGACACTTCCACTTCGAGATCGAGGCGGCGCGTCGGGTTGCGCGTGTAGTTGCGGATCGAGCTGCCCCACAGCGCGCTGTTCGGTACGTACTCGCAGATGCCGTCCGGCTTCGTGAGGCGCGTCATGAAGAGCCCGACTTCGTCGACGGTGCCCGCGACGCCCGTGCCGCCGTCGATGTAGTCGCCGACCTTGAACGGCCGCAGCAGCAGAAGCATGATGCCGGCCGCGATGTTCTGCATCGTGCCCTGCAGCGCGAGCCCGATGGCGAGGCCGGCCGCGCCGAGCACCGCGACGATGCTCGCGGTTTCGATGCCGAGCTGCGACAGCGCGCCGACGATCGCGACGATGCGGATGCCCCATACCGCGACGTCGCAGAGGATCGGCCGCAGCGTATCGTCGACGCGCTCCTTGTTCGAGAGCAGCCGGTTCAGCCAGTTGCCGACGCGTTTCGACAGCCACCAGCCGGCGACGAGCAGCGCCAGGCCGGCGGACAGCTTGAGGGAGAGGGTGGACAACGCGTTCCACAGGAACGTCCAGCGTTCCGGATGAAGATGATCGAGAAACATGACGGGATTCCGGTGTTGAAGACACAGTGCGCGGCGCGTGTCGCGCGCCGGCAGCCCTCGACTGTACACGGCGCGGCGGGTTTCGCGCGAATGGTTGGGGTCGCGGGTGCATTGTTTTAGTACGAGTATTAAGCGGCTTTTCCAACAAATAAGACGAGTCCTATTTAGCCGTTTCGACCACGCCGATACACTCGCTGTCGAGTAGCCGGATCGCGACGATCGTTCCTCCGCGATGCCCGGTTCTTTCCCGATTTTTCATTGAATAGCGAGTGGCGACGTCATGCGGTTAGACCTGCGTTTCCGTGTCGCACGCGAGCAAGGTCAACCTGCGTCACGCGGCGTTCACCGTTTTCCGATCGGTCGCGCGTTCTTGCGCGGCATCGTCGCGGCGGCCTGCGTGGCCGGCGCACAGGGCGCGGCAGCGCAAGCGTTTCACGACGCCGCGCCGGTCACGCCCGCGGCGGCGGAAAACACCGACCTTGGCGACGTGCCTTTCTTTAATTCCGCGCGCACCACGTGGGGCGGCCTGCGTGCATCGTCCGCCGCGCCGCTCGACGTCGCTTATGCGTCGCACGCGTTGAACGTGCCGGCTGGCATCGAGCGCGACGATCCGGGGGCGCGCTTCGGCGCCTGCGTCGCGTATCGCGTGCTGTGCGATACCGCGCGCGGGGCGGTCGAACGCGGCTACGCGTCGCGGTTCGATTACGGGCTGGCGTCGGCGTTGCCCGCGACGGGTGTGCAACCGGCGTTCGCGCCAGGTCCGGTCGATCTGGCCGCCGCCGAGCCGTTCACGCTCGCGCAGCCGGATCGCGGCACGCGTGCCGGCGCGATCGTCGGTAGCCTGCATGCGTCGCTGGCGCGCGCCGATCTGCCGGCCGGCGTCGCCGCGCAGATCGTTCGCATGCTGGCCGGGCGCATCGATCCGAAGCAGCGCGGCGCGCATGGCGATACTTTTCGCGTGGCATTCGAGCCCGACCACGACGCAACGCGGTCGGGCCGCGTGCGCGTGACGGCGCTCGACGTCCGCTTTCGTGGGCAGCGGGTCGCGGCGGTGTGGTTTGCCGCGCAGGCCGGTTCGCCGGGCGCCTATTACGACCTCGATGGCATGCCGCTCGGCGGTGCACGCTTCGCGATGCCGGTCGCCGCGACGCGCATCAGCTCGCCATTCGGCGGGCGTGTGCATCCGGTGAGCGGCGCGCGTCACGTGCATTCGGGCGTCGATCTCGCGGCGCCGGCGGGCCACGCGGTGCATGCGTCGGAGCGCGGCGTCGTGACGTTCATCGGCACCGAGCCGCGCGGCTACGGCAAGTACGTGGTGATTCGGCATGACGGCGGCTACGCGTCGTACTACGCGCATCTATCCGCGTTCGAGCCGGCGCTGCGAACCGGCGCGCGCGTGATGCGCGGTCAACGTGTCGGCGCGGTCGGCAGCACGGGCACCGCAACCGGCCCGCATCTGCACTTCGAGGTGCGCCGGCATGCTCGCCTCGTCGATCCGATCGAGCTCGTGCACGCAGCCAGAGCCGCGAAACTGAAGGGCGCGCAGCGCGTGGAGTTCAACCGCGTGGCGCGTGATGCGCGCATGCAACTGGCGTCGGCCACTTGGGCGCAACCCTTGGCGATGTCGACGTACTCCGCATCGCGTGCGGGCTGACCGCTAGCAGTTGCCCGCTCCTCGATGCTGGCCGCAATGGCCGGCATCGTTGCATGGGCCAACCGACACCCGCCGTCACGGCATGCGTGCAACGACGGTGCGCACGCAGCCGGACTGGTCCTACATCCCGTTGGCGATTTCAGCCTGGTCTGAGGGTTCCGCTTTTGCCCCGTCGCTAAGATTTTCGGATGCAACGTGCGCGGCGATTCCCACAGCGGGTCATCGCGACCGCGTTCGTACCTCAATCGACTCGATCGTGCGCACCCGGCGGCGCCCGTGAGCGCGGCCGCGCGCTTCATGCATCGATGACCGCGCTGGGCAAAACACGGCGCGGCACGCACGACGACACTACGGGATGAAAAACCATCTATGTCAAAACTGGATTTCAGGTCGAAACGCACATGGGGGGCGCTGGCGGCGATTGCCGCCGTGGCCGGCGCACTGACGTCGACTCTTGCGTGGACGGCCGGCTGGATCGGTTCGCGCACGACCAGCGTATCGCTGGTGTCGGAAACCCCGCAGCCGTTTCCGCCCGGCTTTCGCCGCGCGCACGGCAAGGGCGTCTGCTTCGTCGGCACGTTCCGTCCCGACCGCGCGGCGGTGCCGTTGTCGACCGCGCGTGTCTTCACGCAGGCGGACATCCCGGTCGTCGGACGGCTCTCGATCGGCACCGGCAGCCCGTACGCGGCCGACAACTCCACGACGACGCTGAGCATGGCTCTGCTGCTGACGACCGATGACAAGCAGCAATGGCGCATGGCGATGAACAACCAGCCGTACTTCGCGACACACGAACCGGAGGGCTTTCTGGCCATGCAGCAGGCGACCGCGCCTGACCCGGCCGCCGGCCAGCCCGACCCGGCGCGGGTATCCGCCTTCCTGAAAGCGTACCCGGAGGCGGAGAAATTCATGAAATGGGCGGCTCAGGAACCGGCGCCCGGCAGTTTCGCGGGCGCGACGTTCTACAGCGTCAATGCCTTCTATCTCGTGGCCGCCGACGGCCACCGGCAGCCGGTGCGCTGGATGATGCGCCCGCATGATCCGTTCATGCCGATGAGCGACGCACAGCGGCAGAAGGCCGACCACGACTTCCTGTTCGAAGGCGTGCGCGAGCGGCTCGCGCGCGAGCCGCTCCATTGGGACTACGTGTTGCAACTCGCGCAGCCGGGCGATCCGGTCGGCGACGCGTCGCAGCCGTGGCCGGCCGATCGCAAGCAGCTCGTCGCCGGCACGCTGGAAATGACGCGTATCGTCGAACAGGCCGAGGGCGCGTGCCGCGACATCAACTTCGATCCGTCGATCGTGCCCGCGGGCGTCGAGGTATCGAACGATCCAATCCTGAACGCGCGTTCGGGAGCGTATGCGCACTCGTTCAATCGCCGCGAACGCGAAATCGGCTACGGCAAGGCGACCGATGCGGTCGGCAAGCAGGAGGTCAAATGAATACGCACAAGTTCGCGAGCGGCGGCGCACCGCGCCATTTCAATGCGCTGGCGCGCGGCCTGCACTGGCTGATGGCCGCGATGATCCTGGCCATGCTGTTCATCGGCGCCGGCATGATGACATCGTTGCATCACCGGATCTGGCTGATCGACCTGCATCGGCCGCTGGGTATCGCGATCCTCGTGCTGGCGCTGCTGCGCGTCGCGAACCGGCTGCGCAGCCGGCCGCCGGCACTGCCGGCAAGCGTGCCGTATTGGCAGGTGCTCGCAGCGAAAGCGTCGCACTGGGCACTGTATGCGTTGATGCTGGCATTGCCGCTGATCGGCTGGGCCTTGTTGTCGGCGGGCGGTTTCCCGATTGTCCTGTTCAAGGGCGTCAACCTGCCTGCGATCGTACCGGCCAGTCCGACGCTCTTTGCATGGTTGCGCGATGCGCATGGCCTGTTGGCGCGACTGCTGTTCGTCGTCGTGCTGGCCCATCTGTCAGCCGCTCTGGTTCATGCGTGGATTTACCGGGACGGCGTTTTCTCCAGCATGGCACGCAGTGGGCGGCAGCGCGGTTAAGTAGTCCGTCGTTAGATCGTCGGCGGAGCGCGTCGCCTGGCGGCCTCGACGGCGGTCCAGCTTTCCGGAACATCTGCTGGCGGGATCGTCGAGCGCATCGACGAACACCTCTGGCCATGCGGTCGTCCAAAAGCGGGTGGCATTGCTTCGTGCGAAGCAACATGGCCGAATTGTCCATGTTGCTTTGCACGACCCGTGCGATTGCGGTATCGCGTCATATTTTCCGATTCGCCCGAATCTCGTCGTCACGACTTTCAGGAGTCTCGCGATAATCGGAAAATTAAACCGGTTCGCGCCCATTCGCTTTCATGATGCCGGCGCCGCAGCATTTTCTGCGACGCAACAACGCGACCATTTTCCTTATTTCCCGTTCCGCAATGAATTGCCACGTGATTTTCGATATCACGCCACTGGATCTTGCGATTATTTCAAGACGGGTGATATAACCCGTTTCACGCACCGATTTTCAGCAATAACGTCACCAATAAATGCGAGCGGAAAAATGAAAAGGAAGGCGCGGCACCTGGGTTTGGGTGGAATGGCGATTCTCACCGGCGCGGTGCCGGTCAGTGCGTATGCGGCGTGCTCGGCCACCGCGCCGGGCAGCGGCACGACGGTGACGTGTACCGGCGCGAACGCGCCGTCGGTCGTGGCCACGGCCGCCAGCACCGGCGTGACGATCAACCTCGATTCGACCGTGACGGGCAGCTACGTGCTGACGTCCACGCCGACGCCATTCTCGGTCGACACGACGAGCACGATCACCAACAACGGCAACCTGTCGATGTCCGGCAACGGCACGGGCGTCGCGAATCGCGGCGCGGTGCTGCTCGGCGTGAACAACGGCAACACGCTCACCAATGCGGCGACCGGCGTGATTTCGACGTCGGGCACCTACAACGACGGGATGGCCGCGAACGGCAACAACAATACGCTGGTCAACAACGGCACGATCACGACCACCGGCAACAACGCGTACGGGATGACGGCCGCGTGGGGGCAAAGCAATCCCGGCGCATCGGGCAACCAGATCGTCAACACGGGCACCGTGACGACATCCGGCAACAACGCGCGCGCCGCGTCGCTGCTCGGCGGCAACGGCACGATCACCAACAGCGGCACGCTGACGTCGAACGGCCGCGATGCGCCGGCCGTCTACATGCAGGGCAACAACGACACGCTCGTCAACAGCGGCACGATCCAGACCACCGGCACCGCGACCAGCGGCGGCAGCGTCGACGCCGTCGTATCGAACACGCTCGGCAGTTCGTTCACCGCGACGATCACGAACCAGGCCGGCGGCAGGATCATCAGCAACAACGGTATCGGCGTGCGCTCGACCAACGGTGCGACGACGATCACCAACGCCGGGCTGATCCAGGGCGGCGGCGGCACCGCGATCCAGGGCGGCAACGGCAACGTGACGCTGATCCTGCAGACGGGCTCGCAGATCGTCGGCACGGCCAACGGCGGCGCGGGTACCAACACCGTGACGTTGCAGGGCACCGGCACTGCATCGAATGCGTTCACGAATTTCCAGAGCCTGACGATGGCCGGCGCCGACTGGACGTGGGCCGGCACCGGCACGTTCTCGACCGCGCTGGTGCAGAGCGGCACGCTGAACCTCACGGGCACGCTCGGCACGACGACGGCGTCGGTCGTCGCGACCGTCAACGCGGGCGCGACACTGCAGGCGAATGCGTCGAACCTGCCGCTGTCCGTCACCGACAACGGGCTCGTGCGCTTCCAGCAGGACAGCGCCGGCACGTACACGGGTACGATCAACGGCTCGGGTGCGGTGGAGAAAACCGGCGCGGGTACGTTGACGCTCACGCCGTCCGCGGCGGGCGGCAATACGTATTCCGGCGGCACGACGATCACGCAGGGCACGCTGTCGGTCGCGGCCGACAACGCGCTCGGCGCTTCGTCCGGAGGACTGACTTTCAACGGCGGCACGCTGCAGTTCGGCAGCGCGTTCAATCTCGCGTCCAGCCGCGCGATCTCGACCACTTCGAACAACGGCGCGATCGATACGCAGGGGTTCAACACGACGATCATGCAGGACATCACGGGTTCGGGCGGACTCACCAAGCTGGGAGACGGCACGCTGACATTGAATGGCGTACACAGCACGTATTCGGGTGGAACGAACGTGGCTGCTGGCACGCTCATTGTCGGTGATCTCGATGCGGCGGCGGGACTGCGGGGCGGTGGCCCCTTGACCATCGCGCCCGGTGCGACGCTTGGCGGGTATGGCAGTGTGACGGGTAACGTGACGAACAATGGCACGATTTCAGTCGCGAATGCGCTGCCCAGTCTGGCCAGCGGTTTGCCGGGAGACTTCCGGATATTCGGAACCCTGACGAATGCGGGAGTGGTGGAGCTCCGTGGGCGCGTTGTCGGTAACGGATTGGCCGTGTCGGGCAATTATGTCGGGCAGAATGGAGCGGTCAACATGAATACGACGCTTGCCGGCGACGGTGCGCCATCGGACACGCTGCTGATCGGCGGTGTGCCGGCAGTGGCGACGGCAAGCGGCAAGACGACACTGAACGTAACGAACGTCGGTGGTGCCGGTGCGCTGACCAAGTCCGACGGTATTCGGCTGGTTTACGCCGTGAACTTTGCGAATACGGGTAACGCGTTTACGTTGGCGGGCGGTACGGTCAGCGCTGGCGCTTACTCCTATTATCTGGTGAAAGGCGGGGTTACCGCCTTGACGGGGGAGGACTGGTATCTGCGCAGCACGGTTCCCCCGCGGCCGGATCAGCCAACGCAGCAACCGCCATTCAGTGTTGCCGACGGTACGCCGGAATCGATCGTCGAGGCTGTCAAGAACGCGGCGCCCGACGCCAAGCCGGAACCTGTTTACCGTCCCGAAGTCCCGCTGTACTCGGAAGTGCCGGCTGTCGCGCGCCAGCTTGGATTGCTGCAGATCGATACCTTCCATGATCGCCAGGGCGAACAGGGACTGCTGGCCGAAAACGGCTCGGTGCCCGTGTCGTGGTCACGCGTATGGGGCGGCTACAGCAACATCAAGCAGAATGGCGATGTGACGCCGTCCTATGACGGAACGGTATGGGGGATGCAGGTCGGGCAGGACCTCTATGCGGACAACCGACCGAGCGGACACCGTAACCACTACGGCTTCTTCCTCGGATTCTCGCGCGCGGTTGGGGACGTGAACGGCTTTGCGCTCGCGCAACCGGATCTGGGAGTGGGTTCGCTGCAGGTGAATGCGTACAACCTCGGTGGATACTGGACACACATTGGCCCGGGTGGCTGGTATACGGACGCAGTGGTGATGGGGAGCCTGCTGACCGTACGCACGCATTCGAACAACAATGTGAGTGGTTCGACGGACGGCAACGCGGTCACCGGTTCGGTCGAAGCGGGCGTGCCGATCTCGCTCGGCTATGGGCTGACGCTGGAGCCGCAGGCGCAGTTGCTGTGGCAATGGCTGTCGTTGGCCCGATTCAACGACGGCGTGTCGGACGTCACGTGGAACAACGGCAACACGTTCGTCGGTCGGATCGGCGCGCGGCTGCAATACGCGTTCGATGCGAGCGGCGTGAGCTGGAAGCCGTACTTGCGCGTGAACGTGCTGCGTTCGTTCGGCACCGACGACAAGACGACGTTCGGCGGTTCGACGACGATCGGCACGCAGGTCGGGCAGACGGCCGGCCAGATCGGCGTGGGCCTCGTCGCGCAACTGACGAAGCGCGGCAGCGCGTATGCGACGGTCAGCTATCTGACGAACCTCGGTGGCGAGCACCAGCGCACGATCACCGGGAATGCGGGCGTGCGGTGGGCGTGGTGATTCGACGGGCGAGGATGCGCGGAGCGATCGGCCTTGGCGCGTATCGTCGCGGCTGATCGCATCATTGCGGCGCGGGTCGGGGCTCGCAGATGACGGACGCACACCGGCCCATCGCCACGCCGGGCGGCGTGGCGACGCGCGTCAGGCTGCCGTGCCTCAACCCAGCGGCCAGTTCAGGATCGCGATGCCGTCGTTGTAGTCGCCGTCGCCGCCATCTTCCGATCCGACCAGCCCGAAGTAGGTCTTCTTGAAGATGTCGACCTGGCGCGAGCCGATCTTCGACGGCTTGCCGTTCGCCGTCACGACCACGCGCACCTTCCCCTTGCCCGAGTTCACGATCTGCGTGTTCAGGTTCGCATCCTGCGTGCCGGCGCCCTGGAACGTCGCGGCCGGTTTCGGATTGTCGTCGACGAAGACCTCGATCGTCTGCGGTGCGGACGAATTGACCAGCGCGGTCACGCCGAACGCGATGTTCGGCGGCAGGTTGAAGACGCCGTCGCGTTCGCCGCCGCCGGTCGGCGCGGGCGCCGGCTGTACCGGTTGCGGCGTCGCTTTCGAGAAGTAATTGACCACCGCGCCGACGCCGAACTTCGCCGCAGCCCCGGGCAACACACCCGGCGCGCCGGCCCACGTCACCGTGCAGGCGACGACCTCGCCTGCCGCATCGGCTTTCACCTTGTTCTGCCAACTGCCGACGTCGAAGCTGTACGGGATCGTCGCGATATCGACGAACACGTCGTATTGCGGCAGTTTCTCGACGAGCTGCGCGGTCATGAACTGGCGCATCCGGTCGAGCACGGCCTGATCGCCGTTGGCCTGCACGGCAGTGGCGTCGTTGCCCGCGAGTTGCAGCAGCGCGTACAGGTCGTCGTGGGTAAAGGGTTGTGACATGTCGTCCTCGTCTGAATGGAAGGTTCCGCATCGCGTGACCGGCGAACGGATTTCACCGGGCCGCGCGCGGCGTACAGCAGTGGGGCTGCGAATGATTGGTCGAACGATGCGCAATGTGTGGTTGGCCCCGTCGCCATTGCGATATTTCGCGACTACCGTCGCTCAGCCGAGCGGCCAGTTCAGAAACACGATGCCGTCGTTGTAATCGTCGTCGGCGCCGTCTTCCGAGCCGACGATCCCGAAGTACGACTTCTTGAAAATGTCGACCTGTCGCGAACCGAGCCGCGACGGCTTGCCGTTCGCCATCACGATCACGCGCACGCGGCCGTTGCCGGAATCGAGCACCTTCGTGCCGAGGTTCTGGTCCTGTGCGCCGGCGCCCTTGAACGTCGCGGCCGGTTTCGGGTCGTCGTCGATGTAGATGTCGATCGTCTGGTCGTTCGCCGCGTTGGTGAGCGCGGTCACGCCGAACTTGATGTGCGGCGGGAGATTGAACGTGCCGTCGCGTTCGCCGCCGATGTTGCCGGCCCCGGCGCCACCGGTTTCGGCGCCCTGATTCCCGCTGCCTTGCGACGACGAGGGCGCGGCCGTTTCCCCGATCGCGGACAGGCTCGCGTACGAATCGATGTGCATCGCGCTGCCGCGCACGCTTTTCCATTGGCCCTTCACGAACGTGATGCCGCTGCCGACGTCGATCGTCGCGACGAGCGTGAACGGCATGCGGCCGGTGCTTTCGGGCACCTTCGACGAATAGGTGAAGCAGCCGTCCGCGACGACGCCCTGGTTCGTCGCGATCGCGAAATAGATGCCGGGGAAGTTGTTGCCGGTCGCGTAAGGCGTCGGCACGTTGAGGATGACCTGCAGTTTCCCGTCGCGAATCCCGGCCTTCGCGATGTCGATGTAGAGGCCGGGGATGTCGACGTAAGCCTCCGACGTCGCGACCGGCGCGCTGACGATCGAAGCCGAAAGGAGCGGCATGGAAGTCTCCGATGATGAGGCGGTTCTGGGTCGGGTGAGATCCCGCTGAACGCGGCGCAATCCCGCCAGCCGCCAGGGAGGCGGCCGGCGGCGATCGGTGGTCGATCCGCGTCAGGTCAGCCGATCGGCCACTGGAGCACGACGATCCCGTCGTTGTAGTCGCTGTCGTGGCCGTCTTCCGACACGACGATCCCGAAGTTGACCGTGAACGGCGAGCCGTCCGACTTCTTGCCGTTGATCGGCGCGAGGCGCGCGTCGGTCGCCGACGGCTTGCCGTTCACCGACACTTCGAAACGGATCTTGCCGTTACCGGAATTGAGCGTGGCTTCGCGCGGGCCGTCGCGCGTCGTCAGCTTGTGATACGCGGCGGGTTCCTGGCTGTCGCCGATAAACAACTTGATGTGCTGTTGTTCGGCTGCATTCGCAAAGAAAATCGCGCGGAAATCGGTATTCGGCGGAATCGAAAACTCACCGGCGCGGTTGGATGACGTTTGAGAGTCGGCCATGCTGTTCTCCTGTGGCTTGTTAGGTAAGGCCAAGGGCCTTGTCGCGCAAACGTTTGCCGTTTGAAATGCGACATGGCGAGCATGACGAAAAATAAATAAAAAAATATTCGGATGAGAATGGGTATTGTTCAGTAATTCGAAAAGCAGCGCTAATCGATTTAATGAAACATGCTTAATGAGGCGGATTTAGATATATTCAGGAAACTATATCGATGCGTGTATCGCTTTCCTGAATGATGCGCGAGCGCAACGCGAAGGAGGGGCAGGAGAGGCGGGGGCAATCGGACTTCGGAGCAGACGCTCGGCGTTCGCATATGGCAGCGTTTCGTTTCAACATCAGCATCTCTGTCGTGGCCGCGCCCACCGGCCACCGTCGAACGCCCACACCGAAGCCCGATTGCAAGGAGGGGTGTGCGGCGCCGGCGAAGAGGATGGACCGACTCACTCCGAACATGAATAGGGCCTCACCGGCGCCGCACCCGTGAAGCATATCGACGGGGCAAGCCGCCGCCTATCAGACGGGACTGATTCTGCGCCAACGCGCGTGCCGGGGACGGAGCGGGATGGATGCGTACCCGGTTGACAGCCGTGGTCACCCTGTGATTTGATGCCGGTCATGCACGCCGCCCAGTTCCTCTTCTCGCTACGACTACTAGCCCGCTTCTCCGGGCTGGGTCTGCGGCTGCGCGCTTTCCATCTGCTTCTTTCCTGAAGCGCCAGATTTTCCCCGCATCACCGACCTGGCCCCGGTTGTCGACCGGCGCCTGAGTTCGTCTTTCTTCCGTCACCACTCCGCTCCGTCCCGGTCGCTCAACCGCCAAGGCCGTCGTTTGCCGTACCGCTTTGCCGTTGTGCCGCTTTTTTTGCCGTTTTCACCGCTGCGCACGTCGCCGGCTCCTGACGCCGATGGCTGCCGCGCCGCGCTTCACCGACAAACAGACCGAGGACCGACATCATGATGCTGAAGAACCCCGCGACGAAATACCGACCGTTCACGCCCGTCAACCTGCCCGACCGCACGTGGCCGTCGCGCACGATCACGCAGGCGCCGATCTGGATGAGCACCGACCTGCGCGACGGCAATCAGGCGCTGTTCGAACCGATGGACGCCACGCGCAAGATGCGGATGTTCAAGACGCTGGTGGCGATCGGCTTCAAGCAGATCGAGGTCGCGTTCCCGTCCGCGTCCGAAACCGATTTCAATTTCGTCCGCGAACTGATCGAGGGCGGCCACATTCCCGACGACGTGACGATCGAAGTGCTGACGCAGGCGCGCGACGACCTGATCGAGCGCACCTTCGCATCGCTGCGCGGCGCGAAGCGCGCGATCGTGCACCTGTACAACGCGACCGCGCCGGAGTTCCGCAAGATCGTGTTCAACCTCGATCGCGACGGCGTGAAGCAACTGGCGGTGA
>Ga0268256_1000330_pt1 | contig 46260 bp, 40 predicted proteins | sample AgamicAtAmrz_FD_200247 | JGI IMG/M metagenome (GOLD analysis project Ga0268256, IMG submission 200247) | Agave microbial communities from Guanajuato, Mexico - At.Am.rz (v2) (version 3) | ecosystem: Host-associated > Plants > Roots > Rhizosphere | place: Guanajato, Mexico | collected 2012-06-07 | reverse complement strand
GCAACCAGCGAGCGATCGCTGGCCAGGCTGATAAAAACTGCCACAGGACTGAGCTTTGGTCGCTGGCGTCAGCAACTGCATTTAATGATTGCCCTGAGCCATCTGGCTGAAGGGCTGTCTGTGCAGCGCGTAGCCGGTATGCTGGGTTATGATTCGGTCAGTGCGTTTATCACCATGTTCAGAAAAGCGCTGGGAAAGTCACCGACGCAATATTTTTCATCTCTAAACTAATCCAAAACGACACCAATCAGAATTTTTAAACAACGCCAAGGTCCGCTATTCGCTCATAGCGGACATTCATCACCTGCAACCACTACGCGTCTTTGAACCCCTCTTTAGTTGACATCAAACACAACTGCTCACCCGTTCCCCGCCGTGCGCGGGACATTCAGTCCGCTCCGGCGGCGCGTGCGGCTTCCGGTATCGCCCATGCCTGCTCTGCTTTACGCCCGGCTGCTGTGGCGGCACGGCGCAGGTAAAGCCGTGCAACCATTGACTGAGGAGCAGATGATGAAAAGAAAGCTTACCATTGCCAGCCTTATAGCCAGCCGGTCGGGGTTTGCCCCGGACACCCCGTGCGTGGCCCACATCTGGATGGCGGACGATTTTGAGGACATTGACTCAGAACTCTCACCACATGAAGTGACTGCAGCGATCGAGCTGGCTGACAGGACGCTGGATGCTGATATTAGCCTCAGCTGGGATTTTATACGCGACTGTGCAGAAAGCGTGAAGGCCCGGAGGGTGACAGAGTGAATATCTGGCTTGTCAGTTATCAGGAAGAGGTCGGCAGCACCTCACATGAATACCATATGCTGCTAAGCGGGCAGGACTTTAAGCTGGCCGAAGCAGCTTGTGAAAGGATGGGTGAAAACTGGTGGCCACCGGAAAAAGCGGTTACTTCTTTAGCTTTTTTGAACTCTTTACTGGTCATGAAGGACAGTATCATGCTGCTTGAAATGGCCCCTATGCCCGGAATAGACTGCAGCAGATCATCCTGTCTTTTCAGCTCAGCATCGTTACTGATGTGGTCTTTTATTTCCCGCCTTACCGCTTCAATTTCCATCTTCAAGTGGTTGATCATCCGTTCAACAGAATCTTGGGTGTCAATATCTGTATTTTCACGTCGGTTGCATTCCATTCTTAGCATGCCGTTAAGTGCACCAATACGCCGTACGAGAGCCTGCAATTTTCTGACGGGTGCTGATATGGGTTTCCATTGATCTGGCTGCATGGCTTTACAGAAACGTGCAATTAGTCTGGAGTCCGCTTTATCAGTTTTAGTTCTGGTAAGTTCAGAAGCCGCAAATCCCTTAATTCTTGCGGGCTGACTTTCAGATTCTTTTCGTAAAGAAAGGTAGCGAGAGCAGTACCATAATTGCCGGTTGCTTCAAGACATACATGAATGTCCGGAATGCTGCCCACCTGCAGCCACTCATCAGCAGGCTCACTGCGAGTGCAGGAAAGATAAAAGTTCCGCTCAGGGTGAGACTGATGTAGGCCTTAAGGACACCAGTGAAAGAACGACTGACTCTCCGGCTGGCAGGATGAGTTTCACCAAGCGTTCTGATATAGAAAATTCCTACTGTGAGTGCCATCAGGCTGACCAGAATAAAAATTGACCGCCAGCCCAGCGTGACAGTGATCAGGCTGCCCACAAGAGGAGAGAAACCCGGGGCTGTTGCCGTTGCAATCATTGTCAGAGAAAGCGCACGTGCCAGTTTTTCACCATCAAAAAGATCTCGGGATATCGCCCGGGCCAGAACGGAAGCGGCGCATACACCGGATGCCTGGACAATACGCCCGAACAGCATCATCTCAAGGGAATCTGAAAGGCCGCTGATAATGGTTCCGGTCAGGAAGATCGTGAGGCCGCCTGCGACAATTTTACCCGTCCATAGTGATCGGATAACGGTCCGACAACAAGCTGCGCCAGCGCAAACATTATAAAGAAGCATGACAGCGTCAGCCCAAGCTGACGTGCGGATACCCCAAACTGCATCCCGATAGCCGGAAAAGCGGGAAGAATAATATTTGTGGACAATGTGCTGATTGCGGACAGACCGGCAAGGATCCCGATTATTTTTCCGGTCAGTTTCCTGGATTCCGGTAGGCTTTCGTTAGGTTCAGTGACTGACCTTAACTTTTCTGGGTTCATATCATTCTCTGTGGCGATAATTTAAAAATCTGCTGACTATCTGATGGCCTGACATTAACGCAGGAACTGCACCCGATATCGGGCACAGGACCTTAAGCTGAATATTAAATTGTGAACAAATTAATATGCTGACGTTAACTGAAGCCTGTATTCTTATTTTACTGGCTACCCGACACTCATTATTCAAAATCAGAGCGTCGCAACACCTGAATAAATTTCTTACAGGCAGTCCTGATATTCATATTAAATGGCTTCCCAACGACGAAAAAGAACACTGGCATTCACGCCGCCAAATCCAAATCCGTTTGATAACGCATGCCGGATGGCAGAGTAACGTGCCTTTAATGCAACCAGGTCCAGACCATCACCCGCTTCATCGGAATTATGTAAATTCAGCGTCGGCGGAATAATCTGGTCCCGAAGAGCAAGTACGGTAAAAATGGCCTCAATACCGCCCGCCGCGCCCAGCAAATGCCCGGTAGCCGACTTGGTCGAACTGATGGCGACTTTACTGCCTTTACCAAACACAGATTGGATCGCAGAAAGTTCACCTTTATCACCGACCATGGTTGAGGTGGCATGAGCATTAATGTGCTGTACATCATCAGCCCCCACTCCTGCCTGGGCTAACGCAAGCTCAATCGCTCTGCGGGCTCCGCTACCGTCTTCAGGTCCGGCCGTAAGATGCCATGCATCAGCGCTGGTGCCATATCCAACCAGTTCAGCCAGTGGCTTTGCGCCCCGGTTCAGAGCGTGCTCTAAAGACTCGATAACCAATATGCCAGCACCTTCGGCCATCACAAATCCGTCCCGCTGGGTGTCAAACGGTTTCGACGCTTCGTCAGGTTTATCACCATTATTAGTGGAGAGAGCACGTGCTGCCGCAAAACATCCCAGAGTAACGCGATCTATTGCAGCTTCTGTACCTCCACAAACCGCAATATCGGCTTCGCCCGTTTTAATCAACCTGGCCGCATCGCCGATGGCCTGCACACCTGCAGCACATGCCGTTATCGGCGCACCGATCGGTCCTCTGAAGCCATGCTTTATTGAGACATGCCCTGCTGCCATATTTGCAAGAAAAGAAGGTGCGGTGAAGGGTGATAAACGGCGTGGTCCGCGTGTATCGGTCGTTCTGACTGCGTCGGCAATAGCACCGAATCCACCTACGCCGGAGGCAATCACTGTTGCCGTCCGCTCTTTCTCGTGTTCATTATCTGGTTGCCAGTCCGCCTGAGTGAGGGCTTCCTGAGCCGCAATGAGAGCAAACTCAATGAAGCGATCCATTTTTTTTCGCTCTTTGGCAGTAATATACCGCTCCGGCTCATAACCTGCGTCAGGGTCCTCTGTGAGTGAAGGCACCTGTCCGGCAACGGTGACGCCAGTACCCTCTCTGATATCAGGAGGAAGTACTGTTATTCCCGACCGGCCCTCAATAAGCCTGCGCCAGACGGTTTCCGTACCACACCCTAAGGGGCTGACAATACCGCAGCCGGTTATGACTATTCGTACGGAATTATTCTCATTCATTTTAAAAACCTCATGTTCTTTTTTGCATAGCGTCATGCCATAAACCGGTATACAGGGGAACGTGTTCCCCTGCGGTTAATGGTTATTCTTCAGCTTTACCATCCGCGTATTTCTGATCTTCAGGACGTATCCTGAACCATATGGCATACATTGCAGGCAGGAAAACCAGGGTAACGATGGTGCCGGCAAATGTTCCACCTATCAGCGTATAAGCCAGTGTTCCCCAGAAAACAGAATGCGTAAGAGGGATAAAGGCCAGGATGGCGGCCATTGCCGTCAGTAATACGGGGCGGGCACGCTGAATTGTTGCTTCAACGACGGACTCAAAAGGTGTCAGCCCTTCATGCTCATTGTGATGGATCTGCCCTATCAGGATTAATGTGTTGCGCATTAGAATCCCCGACAGTGCGATGAGTCCGACAAGCGCATTTATCCCGAACGGCTGATTGAACAGCAGCAGCGTTGGTACAACGCCAATCAGCCCCAGTGGCGCAGTCAGAAACACCATCACCATCGCTGACATTGACCGAACCTGCAGAATGATGATCAGAAGCGTAATGGCAATCATGATCGGGAACAGCGGAGCCATTGCTTTAGTGGCTTTACCCGACTCCTCAATCGGTCCCCCCTGCTCAATGCGGTATCCAGCCGGAAGCTTAGCGATAACAGGCTGTAACTGTTTCAGGATTGCCGTGGAAACATCGGGCGGCTGCATGGTGTCTGAAATATCGCCACGTACGGTAATCGTCGGGGTACGGTCGCGGCGTCGCAGCACGGGATCTTCCATTCTGACTTCAACATCGCCAATCTGTGACAGTGGAACGCGCTGGCCTGACGACCCCACCAGTGTAAATCCGGCTATTCTTGCAGGATCGAGTCTGATATCGCCTGCTGCACGACCCATCACCTGTACGGAGCGGATGTCTTCACGAACGGACGTAACAGGTACGCCAGAGAGCAGGAACTGGAGTTGCTGCGCAACGGCATTAGAAGTCAGACCTACTGCCTGAAGACGATCCTGATTCAGCGAGAAGTGCAGCGTAGGCACGCGCTGTCCCCAGTCCGTGTTCACGGTCCTCATGTCTGGACTGGCCAGCATGACCGCCTCAACTTCGCCTGCAATCTCACGCAGTTTATCCGGATCAGGTCCCATTACCCGGTAAGCCACCGGATAAGGAGAATAAGGACCGAAGACCAGCTGCGTTGCGCGGATACGCGCTTCAGGAGCCAGTCCGCTGGCTGCGGCTTCACGTAGCCGTTGCTTGAGAATATCGCGAGCATCCTGACTATCGGTCAGAACCACAATCTTCGCAAATGACGGGTCGGGAAGCTCCGGTGCCATCGCCAGATAGAAGCGGGGTGAGCCCTGCCCGATGTAAGAGGTGACAATTTTTGCCTCTTTCTGCTTTTTCAGCCAGTCCTCAATTTTCGCCGTGGTCGCACTGGTCTGCTCAATTGAGGTACCGTAAGGCATCTGAACCTCAATCAATACCTCGGGTCGATCTGATGTCGGGAAGAACTGCTTCTTAACCAGCCCCATGCCGAGAATGGCCATAGTAAAAACAATGATGACCGTTCCCGCGACAATCCATTTTCGTGCGACAACGCGGGCCAGTACCCGGCGAAAACGGTTGTAGCGCGGCGTATCGTAGATTGCGGCGTGTCCGCCGGACACCGTTTTGATCTCAGGCAGCATTTTCACACCCAGATAAGGTGTGAACACAACGGCCACAACCCATGAAGCGATCAGGGCGATACCCACAATCCAGAACATGTTACTGGTGTACTCACCAGCGGTAGACTGCGCAAAGCCATTTGGCATAAAGCCCACTGCCGTTACCAGTGTTCCTGCCAGCATCGGGGCAGCAGTATGGCTCCACGCATAGGCTGAGGCTTTAATGCGGTCGTAGCCCTCCTCCATTTTTACCACCATCATCTCAATTGCAATGATGGCATCATCCACCAGAAGTCCCAGTGCCAGGATCAGTGACCCCAGGGTTATGCGATCGAAATTTTTACCTGATGCCTCCATGATGATGAAAACGACTGCCAGCGTCAGAGGAACGGCAGCGGCCACTACCACGCCCACACGCCAGCCCATGCTGACAAAGCAGACCACCATGACCACAAGCAGCGCAACGAAGAATTTGATCATAAATTCATCGACAGCAGAGCTGATGTTGACTGACTGGTCGGTGACTTTCGTCAGCGTCATGCCGAGCGGCATGGATGCGTTGATACTGGCCGCTTCCGCATCCAGTGATTTGCCCAGTTCAAGGCCATTCCACCCCTCCCGCATGATAATGCCCAGCAGAAGAGCCGGTTCACCCTGATTGCGTATCAGAAACGTGGCGGGATCCTCATATCCGCGTTCAACAGTGGCAATGTCCGACAGCAGGAGCGTTCTGCCATTAACAACGATGGGCGTTTTACGAATCTGCTCCAGTTTGTTAAAAGCGCCGTCAAGACGAATAAATACCTGGGGTCCCTGGGTATCAATTGAGCCCGCGGGCGTGAGGACATTCTGGCTATTCAGGGCTGAAAATATGTCCTGAGGCGAAACCCCCAGCGTGGCCAGCCTGTCATGGGAAAAGGAGATAAAGATGCGTTCGGTCTGCTCACCGATAATGTTGACCTTTTTTACGCCCGGCACGTGAAGAAGCCGCTGTCGCAGTGATTCTGCATCTCGTACCAGTAAACGCTGAGGCTCACCTTTAGCTTTCAGAGCAAAGAGGGAAAATGTGACGTCCGAAAACTCGTCATTGACCATAGGTCCGATGACACCTGCAGGCAGGCTTTTGGCCTCATCTCCCAGCTTTTTACGGGCCTGGTAGAATTGCTCCTGTACCTGTGAGGGTGGCGTACTATCCTGCAGCGACAGCATAGTGAACGCCATTCCCGGGCGGGTATACGTCTCGCTGCGGTCATACCACTTGAGTTCCTGCATACGCTTTTCAAGCGGTTCAGCAACCTGATCCTGCATTTCCTGAGCCGTCGCACCCGGCCACGCGGTAATGATTGTCATCTGTTTGACAGTAAAAGGCGGATCTTCTGCACGGCCCAGCCCGAAAAAAGACAGGATCCCTGCAACCGTTATCAGAATGATCAGAAATAAAGTAATGGAGCGTTCACGAACTGCGAGCGCAGAGAGATTGAAACGGGCATTACTCATGCGGCTGGCCTCCGGCAATGCTACCATCACCCTGCAGCGCAACGCGTACAGTTTCGCCGTCATGCAGCAGGTGAGCGCCAAGCGCAACCACTTCTTCACCGGCACTGATCCCACTTGAAACTTTTGCCATATCGTCACTCAGGCCCTCTACACGCACCGCCCGCCAGGAAACCCGGGCTGGCTGACCGGTAATAACCCAGACTCCCGGACCTTTTCCCTGGTCAGAGAGTGCGGCTATGGGTATCTGCATTACCTTACGTGAAGCCCTTCCATCAGCAATATGCAGCGTGACTGTAGCACCCAGCGGTGCGTCAGCCAGCGCTCCCTCAAGCACATATCGGGCTTCAAAAGTGCGGGTCAGAGGATCGGCTGCATCGGAAAGTACGCGAAGTCGCGCACTGACGGACTGTTCATTATCGCCGTACAGCGTCGCTTCAGCCTGGCTTTCCGGTGCCGGCCTGAGCGTTTCAGGTAGCTGTACCATGGCTTCACGCTGGCCGGCCCTGGCTAACCTGATCACCGGCTGACCTGCGCTGACCACCTGACCCGGCTCAGCAAGCGTATCCATAACCACGCCATCAGCATCAGCGAGTAAGACAGCATAACTTTTTGCATTCTGTGCAACGTCAGCCTGCGCCTGCGCAGCGCTGAGGTCGGCTTTCGCCGTATCTGCAGCGGCCTTTATCTGATCATAAGCTGATGCTGAAACTGCGCCTGCAGAGACCAGGCCCCTGTAGCGTGCTTCGTCCTGAGAAGCCTGCCTGACGCGGGCACGTGCAGCAGTAACAGCCTGCTGCTGAGCCTGTACCTGCAGGCTGAGATCAACAGGATCGAGACGCATCAGCGGCTGTCCTCGCCTGACCGTTTGCCCTGTATCAACAAGGCGTTCAAGAATTTTGCCCTGTACACGGAAGCCAAGGTCACTCTGCGTACGTGCAACCACCACGCCGGTGAAGGAACGGTATGCATCGTCAGCCCCCGCCACGTTTACAGCCCTTACCAGAGGGGGCTGCGTACGCGGGTCATCAGTACCGGAATTATCGCCGCAGGCTACCAGGGCTAATGGGAAAAGGCAGACAGCTAAGTTGACAGGCTTGATCCTGAGCATGGGTTACCTGAATAAAAGAATAGGAAGGTAACCGCATTCTTATACCCGTGACCACATTTGTCAATGGTCACAAAATCAGGGAGAAAGACTTCTTAGTATGAGGGCAGAAAGGAGAACGGCGGCTGAAGCAGCTGTCTCAAGGTTGTACTGTAACTGGACAGGACTGATGTAAGGTTTCATGAGGAGAAAAATAGCCTGCGTCGCTTCGTCAAGAGGGGTTTTTCGCTCAAACTCTCCCGCCTGTCGTCCTTCAACAATAATATTTTCAATGAGTTGTCGAATCCGCTCTTCATGTATTGCGGCGGATGGCCACTTATCCCTGGCAGCTACGGCGGCAATGTCATAAAGCCTGCGGTCGTGAAAGAACAGGTCGCTTCCGGACTCCGTCAGCGTTCTCAGCAGTTGCCTCATCTTTTCCGATGCCGTCGGCGCTTCTGCAACCGCAGAGTTAACAATCTTCATAATCATATCCAGACGATTGGCGCAGATGACTTCACCGATAGCCTGTTTTGAACCGAAGAATTTATATATATAGGCTTTTGAAAAACCTATTGATTTTGCCAGGTCTGAAACAGTGGTTTTCTCATAGCCAAAATGCCCAAAGTGCTCTGTCGCAGCTATGACCACCTGATCACGAATGGCGTGTTCAGAAGGTCCCCTTGCGGGATGAGGAGTCGTGTGTGTATTCATATTTTCAGCTTAGCCTAAGAGCGGTTGATTGACAACGGGTGACCGTTTGGTAATGTAGTCACAATTTATATTTGTCTCAAGGACTGTTCATGTTCTCCTTACGTCCCTTTGCATTGATGTTAAGTGCTGGTTTACTGGCGGGCTGCGCCGTAGGACCGGATTATCATCGTCCGGATGCACCGCTTGCAGAACGCTACATGAATGAGTCAGCCGTTCTGCAGAGAAGCACTTCACATTCCGCCAGTTTTGCTGAGTGGTGGAAAGGATTTAATGATCCACTTTTAAGTCAGTTCGTGACAGAAGCACTGGCACAAAACCTCGATATTGCGCAGGCAGCCGCCCGAATGACGCAGTCAGGCGCCGGACTTGGAGCCGCTACAGCAGCGCTTTTGCCATCAGCAAATGTCAATGGTCAGGCGGGCAGGGCATATCAGTCAACCGAAACCCCGCTGGGCCAGGTCCTGAGTTCAACACCGGACTTCAGTCGTTATGGCAATAGCTATGAAACCGATCTCAATGCCAGCTGGGAGATTGACCTTTTTGGTGGCCTGCGTCGCGGTCGCGAGGCTGCTCTGGCTGATTACCAGGCTTCTGAAGCGGGAGTGATCGCCACACGCCTCGCTGTTGCCGCTCAGACTGCTGATATCTATATCACCCTGCGTGGATTACAGACCCGGCTGGACATCGCTGAGAAACAGGTAAGAACGCAGCAGGATTTACTGGAAAAGGTGAAACTCCTTCAGATAAAAGGGCTGGCTCCCGGCTATCAGGTTCGTCAGACCGAAGGGGCTCTCGCACAGGTACAGGCAACCGTGCCGGTTCTTCGCACAGGTCTTGATAACGCAATGAATGCGTTAGACGTCATGCTCGGCACTCCCCCGGGTACTCATCGTAAAGCGTTATCCCTGCCGGGAGCCATTCCGCAGGCTCCGCAGATAACCGATACAGGAACGCCAGCTGATCTCTTACGCCGCAGACCGGACATTATCGTGGCAGAGCGTAATCTTGCGGCCTCAAATGCGCGTATCGGTGTCGCTGTGAGCGAGTATTATCCGAAGTTTTCCCTCGGCGCATTACTCGGCAGCGCAACATCGGTATCAAGCGGTAATCTTTTCTCAGGCGGTGCCAGCCAGGCTGCCGGTGTAGTGGGGTTGCGCTGGCGGCTCTTCGATTTTGGACGTATTAATGCTCAGATAAATCAGGCTAAAGGCCAGGAAGCTGAGGCCCTGGCAGCGTATCGGCTGTCGGTTTTGCGTGCGAGTGAGGACGTTGAAAATGCGTTCTCGTCACTGATTAACCGTGAAATGCAGACCGCCATTCTGACCAGCGGAGTAACCGCACTGTCCGGGGCGCGCCAGTCTTCTTTTATCGCATGGAAACAGGGTACGGCAAGCCTGATCGACGTCTTACACGATGATCAAAATCTTCTGCAGGCTTCAGACGCCAGAGCACAGGCTCAGACCGAGAGCGCGCGCGCAGCTGTCGCAGCTTTTCGGGCACTGGGCGGCGGCTGGCAGCCACCTGCGATTAACGCTGATGCCCGATAAGTTAATGGAAAATTAATCCGGCACTGTGCGCCTCGAATTATCACTAATAAGCACTGTTGTTTGTGGCCTGCGGCCCGGAGAGTGTATGAGCAGAGTAGGATTTATCGGCCTCGATGAGATGTCCGAAGGCATAATAATGGCGATTTTTAGTACCGTAACTGATACACAGGTTTTTCTGTATCCCTCCAGCTGCAGTCTCGTTCAAAAAGTAGCAAGAGTTTATCCCTGCTGGACGCTGGATGACTTTCAGTCAGTTTCAGAGGAATCAGAGATAATTTTTCTCAGCACGGCTTTCAACGATCTGACTCATGTATCTCAAAGCCTGAATCTTCATGGTATCCATACTGTAGTTTTGCTGAACCCGAACCTGTCCGTTCAGCAATTACGTCTTCTTTTTCCCCGCAGCAATTGCGTCAGGATGACGATAATTGCCCTCGAGGACAGCAGCAAAACTGTGACTGTTTTTACTGACAACAACCAGCGGCTTCAGCAATTTCTTTGCAAGGCAGGATTGCCATTTATTGCAGTCAGCGAAAATCAATTTAATTTCATACTTATGTTAGCCGTTCAGAATCGTGCGATATTTTAAGCAGTTACATCATTCGATAAACCCTCAGATAGCTGACTCTGCCATCACACAGATGAGGCTAACCGCTGTTATTAAAAATCAATTCTGGAGATATTCATATGAAAAATACAGATGCTGAGTGGGTACTCATTACCGGTGCCTCCGGAGGGTTTGGTGAAGAATTTGCACGCCAGTTTGCTGCTCAGGGAAGGTCGCTGATTCTTGTAGCAAGAAGACGCAACAAAATGGAATCACTGGCGCAGGAGGTACGTGATAAGTACAAAACTGACGTTATTGTAGAGCAGGTTGATCTTGCCAACATTGACGCAGTCAGTGATCTTCACCGGCGTCTCAAGGCGCAGAATATTCATGTTGAAACACTGATAAATAATGCAGGTTACGGGCTACAGGGGCGTTTTCTCGGCCATTCTCTGTCTGATTCGCTGAATATGATAAATCTTGATGTCGCCAGTCTGACTGCGGTTACCCGACTTTTTGCAGAAGATATGAAGAGAGCAGGAAAAGGGCGAATTCTCATGGTTGCAAGCCTGCTGTCTTATCAGGGTGTTAAGAATTTCGCCGTCTATTCAGCAGCAAAAGCTTACGTACTGAGATTTTCGGATGCTCTTCACCGCGAACTCAAATCTGATGGTATTACCGTTACAGCTCTGTGTCCGGGCATGTCTGACACAGGTTTTGCTGAAGCAGCACAGCAAAAGCTGACCCCCATGTTGAAAAGCGTCATGATGAAGCCGGCACCTGTTGTTAAAGCCGGAATTCATGCTTTGCAGGCCGGAAAGATCAGCATTGTTCCGGGGATAGGTAATAAGGCAATTACCTTTTTTACCTGGGCGACCCCCCGACGACTCCATCAGGCAGTTATGTCATATGTAATGGGTGTGTAGAATGTCTAAATCAGGAATGCATTCCTGATCTCCCATGTAAATTAATTAATTCTTTCAGTATATTAGCAGGAAATTTAAGAGATTCAGGAATGTGTTATACGTTTAATCTGAATGTCCGCTTTTAGCTCAAAGCGGACTTTGAAGCATGTATGTCCGCTCTGTGCCAAAAACGGACGTATCCAACATCTGCATGCATTTATCTTTGAAGAAGAGCTCTCAATGCATAGCCATGCAGACGCGCCGAAATCATCAAGGGCATTTTTTCACGATATAGACAGATGAAGTGCCGGAAACGCCCATTTGGACGCAGAAACGTGCTGAGGAGCTTTACGGGGGTGCAGGCAAGCACTGTTATGTTAAAAGCGCGATGCCCGGCGGATACGAAAAAAATTATGCCAGCGGCACTTATGTCCGGGCTGTGAATGCCGATAATCAGAGTGCCCCTCACCGGAGGCTCAATAGTATTACAACTCTGATGTGCCACACTTCGGCTCCTCCTCCCCTGGCGGAGCTTTTTTTTGCTGTCCCGGGCCGTTTACGGCTTGCGGAACCCCGCTGATTTTTCCTTGCTGATAACGTGTCGTTTCCCCTGCTGAATCCGGCGCGTTTGCCGTAAGATGTGAACAAGCTTCATTGTTCAGCCCGCTAAAGATGGCGGGTTTTTTATGGGTAAAATCCAGGAGGGCAGGCCTCAGGCGCAGCAGTGTCGCCGGGCATAAGAACGTGTTTTTTACCGCTTACGCTTGCGGTAACGGCCATCTTTTTTATCATTAAGAGCGGCCGGCGGCTCCGGCTTACCACGATAAAAGCAAGAGTCACAGTATTTCTCTTTGTACCGCCTGCACGGCGGTTTTTTTTCCTGAAACGTGCATGCCGCTGCCGGCGAGCGGCATTCTGCGCCCGAAATTAAGGGGATGTGACGCGAGCTTAAGCCTTTCAGGCGCGCGAAGAAGTTCAGCAAGCCTGCTGCCGGTTCCGGGATTCGTGATCGGATTATTATGTTTAATTTGGCAGAATTTTCCTGCCGCCATCACTTTGACGTCCGCTTCTCGCTCATAGCGGACAACACGTTCACGCCAGGCTGCCTTGTGACAGAGGCGAAATTCGCTATTCCCGATAAAATAAAAAATCCTGAAGGGTTATTACATTGATTTATATATAAAATTGTCTTCCAGTATGAATTTTTATTGTTAAAGGAATGCCTGAAGCGGTTTGAAATGACCTGTATTTTGACAGCAGAATACAAAAGAGATCTACGTTACGGAAGGAAGGAAGGAAGGAAGGAATTAAGCCATCCCGTAGGATGGCTTATGAGATACTGTTACTGAGATGACAGACCTCAGAAATGCGCCTGACAGCAAGCCGTTACAGACATATAAAGAAGCAGTCGACGGAAATTTTAACCAGCTTTTGTGCGAAACACGCTAACAGCGTCCCTCAGATTAGCGGCTCGACTTGCAAGTTCATCAGCAGACGATGCTGACTCTTCAACGAGCACGGCATTCTGCTGTGTGACCTGATCCATCTGAGTAACGGCAATATTTATCTGCGATACGCCTGCGCTTTGCTCTTCTGAAGAAGATGAAATTTCTCTCACCAGCTGTGCTGTCTGTTCAATCGCATCCATACTTTCCTTAACTTTTTCTCCGGCATCCCGTGCCATTGAAATGCCCTGCTCCGCATTCTCAACTGACTGTTCGATCAGCCCTTTGATTTCCTTCGCCGCGCCAGCTGAGCGCTGTGCCAGCGCCCTAACTTCCGACGCAACAACGGCAAAACCTTTGCCGTGCTCACCGGCCCGCGCAGCTTCCACGGCCGCGTTTAACGCGAGAATATTCGTCTGAAACGCAATCCCGTCAATGACAGAGATAATTTCCTTAATCTGCCCTGCACTGCTGCTTATTTTCTCCATCGAACCCAGCACTGATTCCATGGCCTGGCCACCACGTAGTGCCGCACTGGTAGCGGAGCCAGCCATTTCAGCTGCATGGCGGGTATTTTCAGCATTGTTGCCGATGATTGAAGAGAGCTGTTCCATACTGGCGGCCGTTTCAGCCAGCGATGCAGCCTGCTCTTCCGTTCGCGCAGAGAGATCGCCGTTACCGCGGGCAATCTCCTCCGATGATGTGGCAATAGTGACAGCATTACTTTTAATATTCTCTACTGTCACTGTCAGGCGCTGACTCATCTGCAGTAATGCCCTGAGCAGTCCGGCTGTTTCATTGCGCCCTGTCACGGAAAAAGATGTGGTCAGATCGCCTCCTGCCACTTCAAGCGCAAGCTTTGACGCTGCCCCGATAGGCCGGGTAACAGAACGGATAATGATCAATGCGAAAACAACAGAAAGCAGAACCATAAAGAGAAGAATGCCAAGCAAACCATACTGTGCATGCCGGTGGTCCGTTATCTGCTGATTCAGCAGAGCATTCAGTTCATTACCGCCCGCAATCGCGTAGGTGCTGAATCTGTTAATCGCGCTGGTAAAAAGTGCGGCATAGTCCTGAGGACTCTGATTCGTTATACTGCGGCTAATAAATAACGCCCCTGCAGTTTTCAGGGCATTTTGAGCTTCCTGTACGGCCGCATCTGCATCGGCACTGAATTTCTGCTTCAGCCCTGTATCAGACGAAAAAAGCTTCTCTGAGTCCTGAGCAAACATATCCAGATTATAGGCACCCGTGCTGATTAATGATTCCATACGGACAGAGTCAGCCTCACTAACGGCTTCTTTCCTGGCAAGCAGTGAAGTCCCGAACGCACGAATTTTACCCAGACTTTCGGTAAGCTCAGGCAATGATGAGAAGTTGCTGGTAATCAGGCGGTAAGTACTGATATCTGAATCAAGCGACAGACCGTAAAAATCCAGCACGTCGCGGTTTGTGTTAAGAAGTTTACGGATGAGCTGCGCATGTGCATCAAGGCTGGCCGTTTGATCCAGTTTCGAAGCATCAATGTCCTGCTGCAGCGCGTCCCACTGTGCACGCACCCCATTAATTTTATCGATTAAAACCGCACTGCCTTCTGTCTGCGCCATCTCTTTCTTAATGGCATCGGTGATAGTAACAATGTCATCTCTAACCCTTAGACGCGATGAGGTGGCAGGATTTTTTTGCGCAATAGCGAGGGCTGTTTCAGCGCGATGGCGCTGTATCAAATTCAACAGGGCAAGAATTTTGTTTTCAGCAGGCACTCCTGTTACTTCTTTCTGCTTGTCCTGAATATATTTATTACCTTCTGACACAAAAAGCACGGTAGGAACTGAAAAAAGAACAAGGCAAAACAAGCCCAGTATCGCAAACTTAGCGGTAAGATTAATATTGTTAAGAATATTACTCATTTTTACATCCTGCTGAATTAATTATTATAAGAACAAAAATGATGCAGATAAAAAGCATCTTAATCATCATTATCGGTTAACTGTTCATTAACTTTATAGCAGGCGTAAAAAGATAATATTTAGCTTGAATCGCAACAAGGTCTAACCTGTTACCCGGTAATTAGCCAATACTGATGTTAGTAACTACCTCACAAGAGGTAGAAAAGATTGTTAATATCAACTTCTCTTTTAAAGGATTTTATATACGACTCATGTCCGCTTTGTGCCAGAAGCGGACGTTCCAGAAGCCAGCTCCTTTTAACGCCAGCGGGATCATTATGTTTTTAACTCACTATTTCTGGCTCGAAAGGCCACGAACCATTCTCACAGGATTAATTCTGTTGTAGCCAGCGCTGAATCCCCATTGATGCAGACTCAATGGCGCCTGCCAGATAGCCCGAAAACTGCGGCGACCATTCACTGGCAATACCCGTTATCTCACCAGACCATTCTTCACCGGCGGGAAGTTGCTCAGGCATCACGTGTCCGGCGTCCTGCAGAAGATCAAAGTCCGTTGCAGTAAACGGATCCGCCGCCCAGTCTTTTATATACTCAGCTTCGGGCTCTGCCGCATCCTGGCCAAATAAGCGTACGAGCTGCTCCCGGCAAAGGTTTTTGAGAGCAGCTTCGCTGACAGTCCATCTCGATTTTGCCGGTACGCCAATAAAACCAAGTATCACCGTTTTACCCGAGTCTGGCTCGGACACGTCGTGGATCTCAGCCATTGGCCCCACGCGGCTCCCTGCATGCCCTGAAAGCTGTCGTGCATGCAATAAGTCCGTTTTATATACAGCGACATATTTCGCATGAGAGGCCATCCATGTCGGGGTTTTCCGCCAGCCTGACAGCACCTGTTCCGGCATCGCCGGTCTGAATTCTATTTTACCTGCCAGGGCAGGAGGCAGAGCGAGGAAGACATGCTCACCGTTAAACACGGTTTTTTTACTGCCTTCGGCCCTGGTATGGACCTGCACTTCTTTGCCAGCCCGGTAAACCGCCACCACCTGATGGCCGGTTTTAATCTTCTGAGCAGGGATCTGACTTTTGAGTGCCGCCGTCAGCGCCTGCATTCCTCCCTTCAGCCTGAAAGACGCAGGGGTGCTCTCCCATGCCGGGTAGCGTTCGGGGGGCGAATTCAGCTGGCGTTCGTAGAGCATGTCACCCGGACGGCCATGCGCGATGTCGACTTTTCAGAGGGCAGTCGCGGAGCGGGCAGGGAAGAGGGAAACATAGTGATTCCTTTTAAGTACGGTCCTGGCGGTTGCCTGCTACAGCAACCCACTGACGGGATAGGATGGATTGCTCAATGGCGGTCAGAACCTGCTGATTCTGCAGGCCAAATGCAAAGCAGGAAGTGAGAGCAAGAGCCAAGTACCAAGATTAAGCAGATTAGCCCACCTCAATGGTGGGCTACCTCCCGGCAAACACCCTCTGATAAACCATCTTGTAAGCTCATCTCCCACCCACTACAAACCCGATAAGCACAATGAGGACCTCACAATGCAAAGTCGAGCCACCAGCGCCAAAATCACCAAACAACAAATTTGCCGCTCCGCTGCTAGCTCAACGGCTATTGAAACGGGTGAAGCTGTGCAGAAAATTGAGCAAAAGCTATAGGCTTAGCTCGCTAATTCGGCAAAATATCGTCAACAAGCTGTATCATCGGCATATAGCTGTCGGTGATTTCGGCCTGAATAGCCTTCAAAACGCTTTATGCCCGTCAAAAAGACTGTAAGCCAGTATCTGCGTGAACTGATAACACATCAAATTCGGCTTCATCGATAATACCCAGTCTATTCAACAATATGTTATCCGATGAACCTGACTGGCGTATGCTCTCCAAATAATCCAGACCATATCTAGCCAATTCTCATCCTCTCTGGAATAAATTTACGACATTGCTGGTGGCCTGTTCAATATGATTGACCCTGTTTTCCCACTGTTCTAATGCCCTTCTTTTCTCTACAAGATAATCATAACGGTCATAATGCTTCGAGCTGACATCCTGTAATGCATGGTTTTGAATACGGTCACGTAACTCTTTCGAGACACCTATTTCGCCCATCAGCGTTTTGCAGGTCCGCCGCAAATCCCTCGCAACAAACACCGGATTGTCAGAAAAATGCTCGCGATAATAGATGATTGCCTGCGCAAAGCTGTCAGTTCGTAGATGCTTACCTGCATCCAACCGCTGCGAGAAGATATACGGGCTATCATTAACGTTCTCGCTCTTCAGCCTTTCCAGAATTTCTATAGCTGAATCCGTTAACGGCACCAGATGGTCGCGCTTGTTCTTTGAGACGTCAGCAACTATCAACAGCGTTTTCTCTTCCCAGTTCACGGCATCCCACCGACTGGAAGCCAGTTCATGTGGGCGCTGACCACCAGCGTAAACACATAAATTAAGCAGCAAGCTCACCGTGCTGCCGACGCTTGGCGTTTTGGGAAAATCACCCATTAGCTGTTGCAGCTCATTCAACTTCAGCCAGTTGGTTCCCGCTTTCTCTGCAGCCGACTGCTTAGGGATGACGCCCACCGGGTTCATCTCAAGTCCAAACATCACGTTCTGCTGGTGGTTGGCCGGATCGTTGTCCGCTTTGAGCCCGTAGTTGAAAGCCGCCATCAGATAAGAGCGCACACGATTCGCTTCAACGCTCGCCCCGCGCTGAATGATGGCAGACAAAATCTGTTTGATATGTAGCGGTGTGACTTCGTTAGCTTTCGTATCTTTGGCGATGAAGGAATAGGTTTCCTTTTCCAGACGGTACAGCACCTGCTGCCATGTCCGCTTTCCATCTTCCCGCATTTTGTTGGTATAGCCCTGAATAAGCTGCTCGATGCTGCCCTTTAGCTGTTCGGCACGCTTTTGCTTTTCCAGCGCGATTTCCTGTTCAGCCTTTTCGACCTTAGGGTTCTTCCCTTCCTTCAGCGTACCGGCATAACCTTTCGCAAGCTGGCGAGCCTGAGCTAACGACATTTCAGGGTAACGACCCAACTGAATGAAATGGCGCTTAGCATCCCAGTAGTAGCGATAGTAGAAAACCCGCTGCCCGGATGGCTCAACTTTAACGCCCAGACGCCCTGCTCCGCGCTCACCACTTTTGTCCCATACCTGATAAGCCGAGTCGCGCGCTTTCAGGCCGCGCACCATTGAGTCCGTTAAATTATCTGCCAAAAGAGAGTCCTTACGAGAAATGTTTTACTGCCGTTTTCTGGGTGATGTAGCAGGTGACGTAAGGATGATACTGAAAGCAAATACCCGGAACAACATGAAACGAAGAAACAAACATAACTTACTGATTTTTATTATTTAAAAGGTGGGAATGATTAAAGATGGAAAATGATGAAACAAGCTATTCATATGACTCATAATCGCTTGGTCGCTGGTTCAAACCCAGCAGGGGCCACCAAATTTTAGCTGTTAAATCAGCCGATCAGAGCCACCTTTCAGGGTGGCTTTTTTGTACCTGAAGATTCCCGTTCTCAGCAAACCCGCAGCGGCTCACTGCAACATCCGGATTACGGCATCCCCGATTGCTCAGAGCTGCGCCACTACTCACTCAGGATACTTAATCATTTGAATACACTGACTTAATCATCAAAAAAAACCTTAGCGGGAGCGTCTTACTGCCGAAAGAATTACCTTCTGCATCTGAACTCTGCCACACTGTCTGTGCCTGATAGCCGGGATTAAAAGCTGAAGAAACGGAGCGATATAAATGCACCATTTACTCGAAATGCTCGCGGATTTAATCATTAGCTGGCCTGTCTCATCAGGAAAGCGGGATAAAAAGCCCGTAAAAAACAAGAAAATCTCAGGACTTCACTACAAACCTATCAGCAAGATAACGACCGGTCATAAAGCTGATGACATGAAACAGAAAGATGAAAACAGCTAATCTCAACACCTTCACATCTGCCATTCCGGCATCGTGAAATGGCTTTCACAATCATCAGATTTAACCCTGTGTGCATCCCCCGCCTCACGTTCTGACGCCAGAGGAGTTACACCACCAGCTCATCGTAACCCTTGCGGCGGTAATTGATCGCTGACACCGCCCAGAAAAGTGCGAAGATAGCGACAGCGGCGTAACCGACAATGCCCATGTTTTCATTCAGCACGCCAATCGCTTCCCACGCTCCGCCCTGTAACGCCAGTTTATCAGCCACTAATCCCAGCGCCTCCAGCCCGCCAATCAGGACTGCAATCACCACGCTGGCTGCGGTGATGGTCATATTGTAATAGAGCTTACGAACCGGCTGGTCAAACGCCCAGCCGTAGGCACCCACCATCATAAAATTATCCAGCGAGTCGACCAGCGCCATGCCACTGGCGAAGAGCGCAGGAAAGATCAGAATGCTCCACACCGACATCCCGGACGAGACTCCCGCGGATGACATTCCCAGCAGACCGATTTCTGTCGCAGTATCAAAGCCCAGTCCGAACAAAAAACCGACCAGATACATTTGCCAGCTTCGGTTGACCATCTTAAAAACAAAGCTGAACATCCGGCTCAGGATGCCTCCCTGATTAACATGGACTTCTCCGGGTGCACCCGATCTCCCCTGCTTTAGCTGCTGAAAGCGACGCCAGACATCACGCAGAATCAGAGTATTGAACAATGCCATCAGTAACAGAAATAGCGCCGACACCAGGGTGCCTATGGTGCTGCCATAGTGGTGCAGCCAGCTCAGTTTATTGCCAAAGACCAGAGAGGTCGCGGCGATCGCCACACAGGCCAGCACCACGATGCTTGAATGCCCCAGTGAGAAAAAAGCGCCTACTGCGAGTGGGCGCTGCCCCTGCTGCATCAGCTTACGGGTAACGTTATCAATGGCAGCCAGGTGGTCCGCATCAACCGCATGACGCAGCCCAAAACCATACGCCAGCAGAGCCGCAGCCATCAGCGCTGTATTGTGGCGAAACACCACCAGGGCCCAGCCCCAGGCCAGTAAATTCATCAAGACAAGGCCGGTTAACAGCCAGATTGCACGGCGGTGAGTCGTAAGGGTGATCATAAAGAACCTTTTCTGTTGTCTGAAACATGACGCTGACGTCGGGCACACGCGATCGCCGCCTGCCCCAGCGCCAGCCCGCCGTCGCCTGCCGGAAAAGCCAGCGGCATCAGGATGCGGAAAGGAGCGAGATAACGATGCAAAAGCTGACGCAACAGGCGGTTATGAAGTACGCCCCCACCCAGTGCGATGGTGCGAATGCCAGTTCTGCCAGCGTAGTAGCGCGCGAGTGCCGCCAGCCCCTGCGCGAGGGCGTCATGAAAAGCAAAGGCCCGGGCGGCTGGCGCAGCCTGCCAGCTAAGCCACTGCTGCCAGAAAGTGGCGAGATCCAGAAATGCGCCTGTCGGCGTGTGAAGTAACGGCATGGTGACCGGATGAGCATGGTCTTGCCCCCGGTGAGCCAGCGCCTCAAGAGAGCAGGCGGCTTCGCCTTCCCAGCTTAACTCAGCCGGTGCGCAATCCAGCGCCGCCGCAATTGCATCAAATAAGCGGCCACAGGAGGAGGCCAGCGGCGCATTGATCCCGGCACGGATCGCTCTGCTCAGCGGCTGCCACGGATGTGACCGTAACGCCTGCGCCTCCGGCCGAGACTGCCACGCCGGCACAAACGCCTGCCACTGAGCCAGCAGATTGCGCCAGGGTTCGCGGGCGGCCCGATCGCCGCCCGGCAATGCGACCGCCGGTAATCCCCCCAGATGCTGACAATGAAGGTAATCAGCCAGCAGGCATTCACCGCCCCATAGCGCAGCCTCGTTATCTTCAGGACTGCCATAGCCGAGGCCATCCAGCACGAGTCCGATAACCTGACTGCCATCCAGCGGCCACTGATGTTCAGCCAGACAGGCAGCAATGTGTGCGTGATGGTGGTGGATATCGACCACCTCTGCCTCATAGCGTGCGGCTGACGCATGGCTGCTGTAACCCGGATGTGCATCACGGGCCACCGTGACCGGTTTACAGTGATAGAGCTGCTGAAAATGCTCAATGGCCTGCTGCTGCTGCCTCGCCACGTCGCCGTGAGTCAGTGAACCAAAATGCGCACTGAGAATGGCCTGCCCGCCCTGAACCAGACAGAACGTATTTTTCAGATCGCCGCCCAGCGCCAGTAGCGGTGGCTGGGATTCAAATCCTGCGGGCAGTGTGATGGCATCCGGCACATAACCGCGCGCACGCCGCAGCACCTCTGTGCCCTGCGGCGTCAGCCGCACCAGTGAATCATCAGCACGTTGTAAAATATCGCGATTATGCAGCAGCCACAGATCGGCAATCCCGGTGAGCTGGTGCAGCGCATCCTCATTACTCAGCGCAGGTGCACAACCGGTTTTGTTGCCTGAGGTCATCACCAGCGGCGTCTGACACGCCTGCATCAGCAGATGATGGAGCGGAGTAAAAGGAAGCATCAGCCCTACTTCGTTGAGGCCTGGCGCAATCGCCGCACACAGAGGTGAGTGAGGACTTGCGTCCACGAGTACAACAGGTGCAGCGGGAGAGGTAAGCAGTGGCCCTGCTCCGGTCTGCGCCCGGTCGTCACTGCAGCGCGCCAGCCAGCATATGTCCGGTAACATCACCGCCAGGGGTCTGGTCGGCCGCCGTTTACGCTGGCGCAGGCGCATCACCGCCTGCTGTTGCGTGGCATCACAGGCCAGATGGAATCCCCCTACGCCTTTGATGGCGACGATTTGTCCTGCCCGTAACGCCGCGGCGGCCTGTTCAATGGCCGCCTGATCCTGCGCCAGTGGCCGTCCATCCTGTAACGTCGCACTGAGCCGTGGGCCGCAAACTGCGCAGGCGATCGGCTGAGCGTGAAAACGCCGATTGGCGGGGTTCTGATAGGCCTGCTGGCACTGCGGGCATAATGCAAACCCTGCCATACTGGTGGCCGGACGGTCGTAAGGCATCGCACGAATCAGGGTGAAACGCGGGCCACAGTGCGTGCAGTTGGTGAAGGCATAACCAAAATACCGGTCACCCGGCGTAACGAGTTCTTTCAGGCAGTCGGGACAGGTTGCCGCATCGGGTGCAACCTGCGTATTCATCAGGCTGTGACGACTCTGCGCAACGGTAAAATTCCGGGGTTCCGTTTGCCAGCAGAAGGCATCGACCTGAATACTGTCGATGCGTGCCAGCGGCGGGCAATCCCGCCGTAAAATCTCGATAAACCGATCAATCTTTTCCGGCCTGAGTAATCGGATCTCCACACCCGCGCTGTCATTGCAAACGTCCCCGCAAAGCTGAAAACGCGTGGCCAGTTGCCAGACAAAAGGCCGGAAACCGACCCCCTGAACCTTGCCGCAGACCCGGATGCGCAGACCAGACATATCACTGAACCTCGACCACCGGGATCGCATCTTCAACGGCACTACGCAGGCGCGCTTTCATCTCACTGTAGGTCTGCTGCGCGTAGTCTTCAGCCCAGCGCTGATCGGCAATCGATTCCACGTTAACCGCGCAGTACTTGGTTTCCGGGGTTTTGGAGATGGGGTCGAGGTTTTCCTGCGTCAGCTCATTACAGGCCCCTATCCACCACTGATAGGTCATGTAGACGGCACCGGCGTTGATGCGCTCGTTGAAGTTAGCGCGGGTAATGACTTTGCCACGACGTGAGGCGACCCAGACCAGTTGCTGGTCGCGGATACCCAGCGCCTCGGCATCGGTCGGATTGATCTGCACAAAGCCCGGTTCATCCGCCAGGGTCTGCAATGCGGCACAGTTACCGGTCATTGAGCGACAGGAGTAATGACCCACTTCGCGCACAGTACAGAGTACCAGCGGATAGTCATCATCCGGAACTTCAGCCGGCGCGCGCCACGGCGCGGCAAACAGCTGACCTTTTCCAGTTGGCGTGTCAAAGTGATTATCTGCGTAGAGAAAGGGGGTGCCGGGACTGTCGGGCGTCGTACAGGGCCACTGGACATGTCCCATCTCACCCATTTTTTCATAGGTCGCGCCATAGAAGAGCGGACAGAGACTGCGCATCTCATCCCAGATCTGCTGGTTATCCCGGTAATGCATCGGATAGCCTATTTCCGTGGCCAGCAGGCTGATAATTTCCCAGTCACGCTTCACATTATATTTGGGCTCGATGGCTTGCTCAAAGCGCTGAAAGCCACGGTCAGCACAGGAGAAAACGCCGCCGTGCTCGCCCCAGGAGGTGGCCGGTAAAATGACGTCCGCCTGCTCAGCCGTTTTGGTCATAAAGATGTCCTGCACCACGACAAACTCCATCGCCTCAAAGCCCTGTCGCACCAGGCTTAAATCCGCCTCAGTCTGCAGTGGATCTTCCCCCATGATGTAGTAGGCTTTGACCTTGCCTTCCAGGGCCAGGTGCGGAACCTCGGTGATGCGATAGCCGATTTCGGCATCCATCTGGTTAACATCAATGCCCCAGGCGTCGGCGAATTTCGCCCGAATGGTGGCATCGGTGACGGACTGATAGCCCGGAAACTCATTCGGCAGCACGCCCATGTCACAGGCACCCTGAACGTTGTTTTGACCGCGTACCGGACCGACCCCGACATTCGCCCGGCCCAGATTGCCGGTCAGTAATGCCAGACTGGCAATGCCTTTCACCACGTCAACGGCCTGGCCAAACTGCGTGACGCCCATCCCCCACATGATGGTCGCGGACGGGGCGGCTGCGTATGTGCGCATCGCCTGACGAATCTGCTGGGCTGACACGCCCGTCAGTTCGGCCACCGCCTCCGGCGAGTAATCCGCGACGTTTTTGCGGTATTCCTCAAATCCTTCCGTGTATTTCGCGACATAGTCATGGTCGTAGAGGTTTTCTTCGATCAGGACATGAGCAAAAGCATTCACCAGCGCCATGTTGCAGCCATTTTTGATTTGCAGATGCTGATCGGCAATACGGGCGGTTTCAATACGACGCGGATCGCAGACAATAATCTGCGCCCCTTTCTCTTTGGCTTTAATCACCCGGCGGGCAACGATGGGATGTGAGTCGGCGCAGTTGTATCCAATGACCAGCAGACACTTCGAGTTTTCAATGTCGCCGATAGAGTTACTCATCGCGCCATTGCCGAGCGTGGCCTGCAAACCGGCTACAGACGGTCCATGGCAGACGCGGGCACAGCAGTCGACATTGTTGGTGCCGATCACTGCACGGGCGAACTTCTGCATGACGTAATTGGTTTCATTACCGGTCCCGCGTGAAGAGCCGGTCGTCATAATGGCGCGCGGACCGTGTTTTTCTTTGATCTGTTTCAGGCGCTGCGCGGTATAGCGGATAGCCTCATCCCAGCTGACGGCTTCGAATTTACCGCCCTTCTGGCGGCGAATGAGGGGCTGAGTCAGACGCGGTGTCAGCAGTTTGGTGTCATTAAGAAAATCCCAGCCGTAGTACCCTTTCAGACAGAGTTCACCCTGATTGGTCACGCCGTTGGCCGCTTCTGCCCGGATGATTTTGCCGTTATCAACAACCAGGTTCATCTTACATCCGGCCCCACAATAGGGGCAGACGGTGATAACTTTTTTCATGTGAGTCGTTCCTCGATCCAGAGTTAAAACAGCAGCGGTGTGGTGCTGTCGAGCGCAGCGCGGCGGCGTTTTTCTGCGTTCATTTGCTGTAGGTGGTTACGGTCAATGATGTAAAGCGCCTTGGTCGGGCAGATTTCCGTGCAGGCCGGGCCAGCAGCGCGGGCGTGGCACAGATCGCATTTATTCGCTTCGGCTTTGTCGGAGACGGTCGTCATCGCGGCGCCGTTCTGACGCAAAACGGGCTTAGTGATCACCTCCATTGCGCCATACGGGCAGGCGACAATGCAGGTTTTGCAGCCGATACAGCGTTCCTGCATGACCTGCACATGGTCGTCAGTACGGGTGATCGCTCCGTTGGGGCAGACGTTAGCGCAGGGGGCATCTTCACACTGGCGGCACATAACCGCCGTGCTGAGATTGACGCCTTTAATCACGTGCAGCCGCGGCGCAAAGGTGGCGGCATTAAGCTGCGAGATATCCTGCGAATCACTGTGCGCCATCACACAGGCGATTTCGCAGGTGCGGCAGCCAATGCATTTTTTGGGGTCGGCAATAATGAACCGGTTCATTCTTCTCTCCAAATCCCGGAGTCATCGGTCTTGCAGGGTTACTGGCTGCGGTGATGCGCCGGTTGCTGGCTGATGCCAGTACAGCGGGATGCATTCGCGTTCCATTTCCTGACAGACCCGTGCTGCGGGGATTTTTGTGTTCGTGTCATTAAGGGCGTTAAACGATTTCATCTACGGCTATACATAAACCATGCCAGTTTCATGGTTTTATTCTTTTATTAATATTTTCAATTATTTATTTGCATTCAACATCCCCGGTGACGACAGAATTCACCACTGTCATCACGGTTTCGTCACCTTTCGTCAGTTATGTCGAGGGAGAGAAGCGGGCAATATTCAGACCGCTATCCAGCGCGGGCAATCGCTGGTGCAGGTGACCGACGGCGTGCTCAACAGCCGCGCTAAGGGGAAAACAGAAGGCCACCACGTCTGGCTGAATGCCAATAAAGGTGATTGATGGGATAGCGTCACGCAGTTGCTGAATTAAAAACGTCAGTGGCAGCGTGTGGGTGGTCATGATGAACATGTAGGCGATGTCATCTTCGTCGATGATGCGCATTTCACCTGGCGGCAACCCCATGTCGGTAGCATCCACAATCACCAGGTGGTCAGGCTGCAGCTCACGGATGAAGCCGATATCATTTTCCGGGATGGTTCCCCCATCAATGACTGTCCAGCCGCTCAGCGGCTCCTCAGCACAGCGTTCGGCCAGTCTCGGTCCGGCTCCGTCATCACCCATCATGCTATTGCCCACACAAAGCAGAACGTTGCGGGGGGTTGAATCAGACATCACACCTCCTGACCATCAGATAGAGAGCGGCATCGTTTTCAATCCGGGTCAGCAGCGCGGTCAGGGTATCGCTCCACTCCTGCTGCCGGGCATTCATCCGCGGACGCGCATCACGAAGTGCCAGTGCCAGCAGGTGAGTGTGACTGCTGTCGATAGTGATCTCCCCGAAACGCTGAACGCCAGCCAGTTTGCGGTGTGCCTCACCCTCGTGAGGCAGACAATCAATCCACTGCAGGTAACCTTCCAGCGGGCACGTCAGGCGGGAAGCCAGGCAGTCGATCACGCCAAGGTGATGACCGATGGCGAGGCTGTAATAAACCACCTCCTGTACCTCCCGGACGCTGCGTTGCTGCGCACTTTTTTCATCAACAAATTTGCGGCTCAGGGAGTAGAAAATGACCCGGTTCCTGTCAGCGCTGATGGCACGGGTCTGGTGGCGGGCATAGCGCTGTTCATCTACGGTATTCATCAGATGCGCACCTCGCCGCGCAGCACCTGCTGATAGATTTGCTGCAGGTTGCCAACAATTTCGTTAAGCCGCAGGTCATTCTGTTCAGCCAGATAACGCGCCAGCCGCTGCTCGGCCGGGATGTCATCTGGCGTGGCGATGATATTCATAAAGCGATCGGCAATCTCACGGCCATAGCGATAACCGGCCATGCGGCGGGCTTCACGATCCAGCAGAACGCGCAGCGGTTGCGGCAGATTGGGATGCAGCAATCTGGCCGGTTCGCTGGCGGCCTGATCATGCTGCTGGCCTTTAATTTTCTGATCCAGCAGACCCAGCGCCATCGCAAAGCCGTAGATCGTCGCCGCCGGGGTCGGTGGGCAGCCTGGAATGTAGACGTCGACAGGTACAATTTTGTCGGTTCCCCCCCAGACGCAGTAGAGATCGTGGAAGATGCCACCACTGTTGCCGCAGGCACCGTATGAGATAGCGATTTTGGGATCCGGGGCGGCATCCCAGGCGCGCAGTGCAGGTATTCGCATCGCACGGGTAACGGCGCCGGTGAAGAGCAGAATGTCGGCGTGACGCGGTGATGGCACCACTTTGATTCCGAAGCGTTCCGCATCAAACAGGGGGGAAATGGCGGCGAAAATTTCAATCTCACAGCCGTTACATCCCCCGCAGTCGACGCGATAGACATAAGCCGAGCGCCGTATACTGTGAAGCAGCGTCGACTTCAGTCGGGCAATGCTTTCATCAAGCGTGACGGGCAGCGGCAGGCCGTTTTCATCACGCGGCGCAATGGGGTTGTGACTCATGGAAGCACCTCCGTCGTCATGTGCCGGCCGGGATGAATACGGTCGCTGGAGGCAACACCGTGCTCTCTTTTGCATTCCGGGCAGGTCTCATATTGCTGTCGCCGCTCAGCAATCTGCGGATCACTGACTCCCGCGCGCTCCTGCAACAGGCGCAGTGCGAAATCGATCTCTTTTTGCACCGCATAAGGCTTGCCGCATTCCCGACAGCGACAGACCGGAAAATCGGCGGTCTCAAACAGGTCCTCTTTGCGCCACACCGCCAGTTCAAACTCTGGCGACAGCGTAATTGCTGCGGTCGGGCAGACTTCTTCGCAGCGGGCACAAAAAATGCAGCGGCCTAAAAACAGTGACCAGCGCAGCGTGTCACCCTCCTCTGTCAGGGTCATACTCAGCGCATTGGAGGGACAGGCGCTGGCACAGGCACCGCAGGCGATACACTGCTGTGCGTTGTATTGTGGTTTGCCACGAAAACCGGCGGCCAGATCCAGCGGCTTAAAAGGATAAGCCACCGTGGCCGTACCGGTTTTCAGCACTTTTTTTATCAGTTTCAGCATGACGATACGTTCCTTAAAGCGGCGAATTTTTGCGTTCGATACCGTAACGTTCGATCTCTTTGTAAGGGATCACCCGGGTCGTTTTCTTACGAACATCCACCACCGTCATGCGGTCGGTGCAGGAGTAACAGGGATCGAGACTGCCGATAATCAGCGGGGCATCCGAGACCGTATTACCGCGCAGCATATAGCGCAGCGTCGGCCAGTTGGCATAGGTTGCCGCCCGGCAGCGCCAGCGAAACAGCTTCTGGTTGTCGCCGGTCATGCTCCAGTGAATATCGTCGCCACGTGGCGCTTCGGCAAAACCCAGTGCAAAGCGGCGCGGAATATAGTGAAAGCCTTCAACAGCCAGGGGACCGCCGGGCAGCGTTTGCAGCCCGAACTCAATCATATTCAGTGCGTTATACACCTCATGGATGCGCACTTTCAGGCGGGAATAGACGTCATTACCGGTTTCGCTGTAAAGCTCAAACGGCAGTTTTGCATACGCGGCGTAGGGGTGATCCTGACGCATATCACGACGGTGCCCGCTGCCGCGCACCATCGGGCCGACGTTGCCAAAGTCGCGTGCCACCTGCGGGTCGAGAATGCCAATGCCCACGCTGCGCTGTTCCGTGTTGGGTGTGCTCAGCAGGATATCGACCAGATCGTTAAGGTCACGCCGCATACTGCCTGCCAGCGCCAGCGTCTGGATCATGTCCTCTTTGAGGATGTCGCGGCGGATACCGCCAATCAGGTTCAGGCCATAGGTTTTGCGCGCACCGGTCAGGATCTCTGCCATTTTCATCGACTGCTCACGGACGCGGAAAAACTGCATAAAGCCTGAATCGAAGCCGACGAAGTGGCAGGCGAGTCCGAGGTTGAGCAGATGACTGTGCAGACGCTCCACTTCCAGCAGGATAGAGCGAATCATCTGAGCGCGTTCCGGCACCACAATGCCCATCGCGTTTTCCACTGAGGAGGTATAGGCCACGCTGTGAGTAAAGCCGCAGATACCGCACACCCGATCTGACAGAAATGTCACTTCGTTGTAACCCATGCGGGTTTCGGCCAGTTTTTCCATGCCGCGATGAACATAAAACAGGCGGTAATCAGCGTCGATAATATCTTCGCCGTCAACAAATAACCGAAAGTGTCCCGGCTCGTCAGAGGTGACATGCAACGGACCAATCGGCACGATTTTGCTGCCCTCTTTCGCCTCCGATATAAATGGATATGTTTCCTGATCGGTGGTCGGTGCCGGGCGCTGGCGATAATCCATCGCGTCTTTGCGCAGCGGATAAAGATCGTCGGGCCAGTCGTCAGGCAGAACCAGCCGGCGTTCATCCGGCAATCCGACCGGTCGCAGGCCATACATGTCGCGCACCTCACGCTCCCCCCACACGGCTGCAGGCACGCGCGGCGTTACCGACGGAAACTCCAGCGATCGCGGATCCACTTCGGTGCGGACGGTGATCCAGCATCTGACGCCCTGCTCCATCGACAGCACGTAATACAGGGCATAGTGACCGCACAGTGTGCGTTCGTCGTTACCGAACAGGACGGAAAGCCAGCCGCCCTGCTGGTAACAGAGCCACTCCACCACCTCAGGTAATGCATCCAGCCGGATGGTTACCGTGACCTGGGTATCCGTCTGCCACTCGCTGTTCAGGATCGCCGACGGAAACTGTCCCGCCAGCGCAGCCAGATAGTGGTTGCCCACCGGATGTTGATTTAGTGCGCTATTTAACTCGCTCATTACAAAGCCTCTTCCCGCCCCGGCGGGATAAGAAAAGTCAGGTCAGCCAGTGACCAGCCAGGAAACCAGCGCCAGAAACGCCAGGCAAAATCCCGCCCAGGTGGTGCGGGATGTTTTAAGAAAACGTAAACGGGCCACGCTGTTCTCGATGAGCGCCACCATCCACACGGCAAAAGCCAGCTTTGCCAGAGCCAGCAGTGCGGCGCCGATCAGTGCCAGCGGAGCCATCTCTCCGGCCAGCCCGAACGGAAAGAACAGCCCCAGGAAGAGTTGCAGCACCACCAGCTGTTTCAGGCTGATCCCCAGTTTCAGCACCCCCAGCGCCGCGCCGGAATACTCCGTCAGCGGGCCTTCCTGTAACTCCTGCTCCGCTTCCGCCATGTCAAACGGCAGCTTGCCCATCTCGATAAAAGTGGCAAAGGCGCAGGCCAGACCGGCCAGCACCAGCGCTAAAGAGTCGGAGGATGGCCAGTGCAAAACGCGGGTCGCAATCGCGCCGATGGAGGTCGAACCGGCCACCAGTGCCGCGACCCATAATCCACACACCAGAATGGGTTCAGCCAGCACGCCGAGTATCGCCTCACGGCTGGCACCGATGCCGGTAAAAGGACTGCCGGTGTCCATGCCTGCGATGACAAACACAAAGCGCACCACGGCAAACAGATAGATCACCGTCATCAGATCGCCCGCCGCACCCATAGGTGAAACCAGCGTGATCACCGGCAGAGCCGTCGCGATCGCCAGCAGGCCACCGGTCAGCAGATAAGGCATGCTGCGAAACGCGATACCCGCCGCCGCCGGTGACACACTCTGACGCGTCAGCAGCCTGGCAATATCGCGGTACTCCTGTAACAGACCCGGCCCCTGACGGTTGTGCATCCGCGCACGCACCACCCGGCTGAACCCCGTCAGCAGCGGGGCCAGCGCCAGTAATAGCGCAGCCTGGAGCAGCGCCAGTGGCCAGAGAGGCCCGGCCAGTAAAAAAGAAAAATGCATAATCAGTTCCTCAGGCGACCATCACGACCAGCAACAGCGCCAGTTCGATGAAGGCCAGACGGTGGCAAATCACGGCCAGTCCGCCACGGTGTATGGCAGAGACCACGCCAGCAGAGGTGGCGCGCAGGCGCAGACGATAAAGCGGCGCAAACATGACACGCAGCGGCTGGGTAAAGCCGCTGGCCGTCACCACCATATCGGCGGAGTGGGCATAACCGCAGGCCCATGCGTCACCGTGCGAGCGATCAGGCAGGCGCTGACCGCGCCTTAGCGCGGCAATCATCCACGGCAGCAGCGGCATTCCCAGTAGCAGAAGGGCGAGCATTGGCGTCGATACCGCACTACCCGCGGAAAAAGCGACGCCATGCTGCGCCGCCATCAGGGCGGGCGTGTTCATCACCGAGGCCGTCACGGTGGAAAAAAGGGGAATGATCCAGGGCGAGGCGATGCCGGTAATCAGACACAGCATGGCTGGCAGCATGCTGCTTAGGGTCATCGCGACGGGGGCGGGTGTCGCCTCTGCTGCCGCCTGACTGCGCGGTAAACCAGAGAAGGTAACCGTATAGACTTTGGCAACGCACATCAGTGCCAGCGCACCGGTGAGCGCCAGGCAAACCGCCAGCAGTGGCCCAGCCAGCCGTGCAATAAACAGTGGCGCGGCACTGAGCTGGAAAAGAGACTGATAGAGAAGCCATTCGCTGGCAAAGCCGTTCAGCGGTGGCAGCGCCGCCATCGACATCAGAGCAATCAGCATGGCCACTGCGGTCCAGGGCATGCGACGCCCTATCCCGCCAAGCTTTTCCATATCCCTGAGCCCGGTCTGAAATTCGATACCGCCGGCCCCCAGAAACAGCACGGTTTTGAACAGGCTGTGGTTGAGCAGATGGAACAGACCCGCCAGTAACGCCAGCGATGCCAGCCCAGGCAGATTCAGCGCAACGCCCACCATCGCCCCGCCAATTCCCAGCAGAATAATGCCGATGTTTTCCAGCGAGTGATAAGCCAGCAGGCGGCGAATATCATGCTCCATCAGCGCATAGAGGCCGCCGATAAATGCCGTCACTGCCGCCAGCAGCAGAACCACCGCGCCCCACCACAGCGGCGGCGTCCCCAGCAAATCCAGCCCGATTTTTACAATGCCCAGAATGCCGATTTTCATCAGCGCAGAAGAGAACAGCGCAGCAACATGTGCGGGTGCGCTGGCGTGTGACTGAGGAACCCAGGCGTGCAGCGGAATAATACCGGCATAGAGTCCAAAGCCCGTGAGCGCCAGCAGAAAAGCGACCGACTTAACACCGGCCGGAAAGACGGTCTGGCGCAGCAGTTCAAAATTCACGCTGCCGCTGGTGTGATGCAGCAGAGCAAACGCCACAATCAAACAGAGCGTCCCAAGGCGACCCGAAAGAAACTGATTCAGACCGGCACGGCGGCTCTTCGCCTCGTCGATCTGAACGATCAGGAAATAGGCGCAGAGTGCGGCCAGTTCCATCGTCAGGATCAGCGCCACCGCACTGGCCGAAATTGCCGCGCCGGTCAGCGCCGCCAGCAGCAGATTTCCCCCCAGCGCAGTACGCGCCCGCTGACGCTGACGAACCTGAGCCAGCCACGCGCAGGCATAGAGGCTGCTGAACAGAGCCGTTACGGCTATCGTCAGCAGCAATAAGGCGTTAAGCGGGCTGAGCTCCACATGCAAAGCAAAGACCGGCAACGCCGTAACAGAAGAGGATTCACCGCTCACTATCTGTACGGCGGCGGCGATGACGGCTATCGATGCGAGCAGGCTACCCAGCCCGGCGATCAGGCTGCTCAGACGACTCGCTGCCGCCAGCATGGCAGCGGCTAATCCGCAGCCTGTCCAGATAAGCAGAGCCAGCGTCACCAGTGAGGCCGGTTGCAACAGGGGTAATAGCATCACTTTCCGCCCTCCCTGTCTGGCGCAGTAATGCCGTCCGGAAAGACAGCCATGGCGTTCAGACGTTTCTGCTGACTGACGGCGTGCTGGAGGTCGGGGGTAACAAGCGTGATTGCCTGCGTCGGACAGGTTTTCACGCAGGCCGGGCCATCCGGACTGAAGCTGCAGAGGTCGCACTTAACCGCGACAGCGCGAATGCCTGGCACACAATCCAGCATCGGACTGACGGCGCGGGGGGCACGAGGGGCGGGCAGCGCTTTTGGCGTATGACAGTTGTGAGGGATAGCCTGCGGTAGGCTGCCCGCAAAGGTAATCGCGCCAAAGGGGCAGGCGATGCCGCAAAGCTTGCAGCTGATACAGAGGCTTTCGTTAAGGGCGATCGCGTTGTTCTCGCGCTTGATGGCGTTAACAGGACAGACCTGCGCACAGGGTGCATCTTCGCACTGATGACACATCACCGGCGCGGAGTCGAGCCGGTTGCGCACCACCTGCAAACGGGGTGCCGACTGCAAGCCATACCGCTGGTGTTCCTGAGAACAGCTGACCATACAGGTGTTGCAGCCGATGCATGACCTGGGGTCGGCAATGACATATTGATTTACAGAAGCCATACGACTCATGACGTTCCCTCGCGTTTTCGTCAAAGATGACGAAACGGGCACTTAAATTGACATTTCGACATTAATGTCGGAATTAGCCGGTTTAAAAAGGCGACGCTCAGGTAATTAACTGTGCGCAATGCCTTGCTGTTTTTCACTCCCGGACGCGCAATGCCGCAGTAATTTCCCAAGCGCCGCATGAACCGGCTGATTATTTTCCATCGCGTCAAAAATGCACTGATAAATAATAGAAATCTTACCGAGGTAGTGATCCAGCACGCTGGCTTTGTTCCGGATATCGACAATGCCGTCTACACGGCCATCGTCACTCAGGCGGGCGCAGGCAAACGGCTCGAAATTCATCTCTTCATCGTCAGGAGAAATATTCAGACTGTAGATAATCTGCTGGCTATAAAAGGTCTCGCCCGAATTGATTCTAATCAAAAAATGATTGAACAATCTGAAGTAGACCGCGCCATCCTCACCGCATCTGAAATCATGATTTATCTTTTTATCTGAATGGATTACCGCCTGAGTCAGGCTGGCCTGATAGGTGCGCCACAGCGCTCTCTGGTGGCTGTTTTTTTGGGCAATATAATCCGACAGGTTAGTCAGCTTACTGAAATCACTCATCTTAAATATCCGTGGTTAACTATTCCGCATAACAAAACGGTGCGTTACCTTCCTATGGCATAAAACGTGCCAGTTTTAATAAAAATTATTAACTGCTTTTAAATTAAGTTGTTAGCTTTATTTAATGCGAAATGAGAAGGCGTTACATCAGGTCAGTGACATGTCGATGACAGACTATTTCGACATAATTGACATCCGGAGACGAAATAGTGTCACCGCATCAGGGGAAAAATAACCGGCCGTTATGGCACTGTTATTGCAGTACATCAAAACGCAATTTTCAGAACAGACAATAATTATGCACGAGATAACGTTGTGTCAGAACGCTGTAGCGATAATGCAGCAGTTCGGGCAGGAACATCATGCCCAGCGGATTACCGCGGTATGGATAGAAATCGGGGCGTTTTCCTGCGCAGAACCCGATGCGGTGAAATTCTGCTTTGACCTCGCCTGTCGCGAAACGCTGGCCGAAGGCTGCACATTGCATCTGTCACTGCCTGCCGCCGAAAGCTGGTGCCATACCTGCCAGCAGCCGATTAGCTTACTTCGTCCGGACGTTCTGCTGTGTCCTCAGTGTGGCGGGCACGAATTACGCGTTGTCGCCGATCACGGCATGAAAATAAACCGTATTGAAATCGAATAACCGGCGTGCATTGCGCCTGGGGAGAGAGCTATGTGCAGTACCTGTGGATGTGCCAGCGGCGACGTTCAGATCGAAGGCGTCAAAGGCCAGTTTGCTCATCATCACGCTGCCATGCCTGGCCGTGCCGGGGCAGTGCCTTTTGCGCCACGTCGGCTGGTGGATATAGAAATGGATGTGCTGGCAAAAAATAACCAGGTCGCCGCCCATAACCGTGCGCATTTTGCTGCCGCGGGTATTGTCGCTCTGAACCTGGTCTCCAGTCCCGGATCGGGGAAAACCACCCTGCTGACACAGACCCTGACGCAGCTGGGTCACTCTGCAGCCTGCGCGGTGATCGAGGGCGATCAGCAAACCACTCATGATGCCGACCGCATTCGCGCGACCGGCGTGCCGGCTATTCAGGTGAACACGGGAAAAGGCTGCCATCTGGATGCGGAGATGGTGCACGCAGCAGTGCATCAACTGCCGGCCGGCAAGCTCAGCCTGCTGTTTATTGAGAACGTGGGCAATCTGGTCTGTCCGGCCAGCTTTGATCTGGGTGAACGGCATAAGGTCGCAATACTGTCGGTGACGGAGGGTGAAGATAAGCCGCTGAAATACCCGCACATGTTTGCGGCCTCGCGCCTGATGATTCTCAACAAAATCGACCTGCTGCCCTACGTCAGTTTTGATGTCGAAGCCTGTATCGCCTTTGCCCGCCGGGTCAATCCGGAGATTGAAGTCATCGCCCTCTCCGCAACCACCGGAGAAGGCATGCCGCTGTGGCTGGCATGGCTGGAGCAGCAGCGATGTGCATAGGCATTCCGGGACAAATCGTCGCGCTGCATGCGCAACGGGCTGACCACGCCTGGGCCGAGGTTTGCGGGTTACGGCGGGAAGTGAATATCGCCCTGGTTGCCGGCACGGACGCCGCGCGTGAGTCGCTGCCGGGATGCTGGGTGTTAATTCATGTCGGCTTTGCCCTGAGCATTATCGACCAACAGGAAGCGCATGAAACGCTGGTCGCGCTGCAGGCGATGGGAGAGGTTGAGGCCGACGTCGTTCTGTTTCTGAATAACGGAGTGACGGAGTGATGCGCTTTGTTGATGAGTTTCGCGATCCTCAGCTGGCAAAAACGCTGATTGCACGCATCCACCAGCGGGCCATGTTGCTGCCCTTTACGGCTGAAAAACCGATGCAGATTATGGAGGTGTGCGGTGGCCATACCCACGCCATTTTTCGCTTCGGACTGGATCAACTGCTGCCGCCGCAGCTGGCGTTTATTCATGGACCGGGCTGCCCGGTGTGCGTATTGCCGATGGGTCGCATCGATGCCTGCTGTGTAATCGCCGCCTGCCCGGAGGTGATTTTCTGCACGTTTGGTGACGCGTTACGCGTGCCCGGCAAGCAGGGTTCGCTGTTGCAGGCCAGAGAACGGGGAGCCGATGTGCGCGTGGTCTACTCCCCCCTGGATGCGCTGAAGCTGGCGCGTCAGCATCCCCATCGTCAGGTCGTATTTTTTGCGCTGGGTTTTGAAACCACCCTGCCGGTCACCGCTGTCACCCTGCAACAGGCGCAACGCGAAGGCGTCACCAATTTCACTATTTTCTGCCAGCACATCAGCCTGATGCCGACGCTGCGAAGCCTGCTGCAACAAGATGATGTCCGTATCAATGCCTTTCTGGCTCCGGGCCACGTCAGTATGGTGACGGGCACCGCGCCCTACCGTTTTATCAACGACGAATTTGGCAAGCCGCTGGTGATCAGCGGTTTCGAACCCCTGGATATGCTGCAAAGCGTATTAATGCTGCTGGAACAGGTTTGCGAGGGGCGCTGTAAAACCGAAAACCAGTACCGCCGGGTGGTGCCGGAAGCCGGTAATCTGCTGGCACAGGCGGCGATACAGGCGGTCTTCAGGCCCTCCGGTGACAGTGAGTGGCGCGGGCTGGGCGTCATTGAAGCTTCAGGATTGATGCTCACACCCGCGTATGCGGCGTTTGATGCAGAGCAGCGCTTCACTCCGCAGCGTCAGGCGGTAGCCGATGATCCGCGCTCACGCTGCGGCGAGGTGCTGACAGGACGCTGTAAGCCCTCTGAATGTCCGCTGTTTGGTACAGACTGCACGCCGCATAACGCGTTTGGTGCGCTGATGGTCTCTTCTGAAGGCGCCTGCGCGGCCTGGTATCAGTATCGCCATCAGGAGAAGCTGACGCCGCAGGCAGCCCATCAACAGAGAAGAGGAGTGACAGAATGAACCACAATAACGTGGTCACAATGGCCCACGGCAGCGGTGGCCGGGCGATGCAGCAGATGATTGAACAGCTGTTTCTGCGTGCGTTTGATAATCCCTGGCTTAATCAGCGTGAAGATGGCGCGCGGCTGGCGCTAGCCAGCTTCACCGCGCAGGGTGAGCACCTCGCCTTCGCCACGGACAGCTATGTCATTGATCCCCTGTTCTTTCCCGGCGGGGATATCGGCAAGCTGGCCGTGTGCGGAACCGCTAACGATCTGGCCGTGTGTGGCGCGACACCAGCCTGGCTCTCCTGTGGCTTCATTCTTGAAGAGGGATTGCCGCTTGAGGATCTGCAGCGCATCGTCACCTCCATGGCCGAAACTGCCCGCCAGGCGGGGATCGCTATCGTTACGGGTGACACCAAAGTGGTGCCGCGCGGCGCAGCCGACAGGATCTTTATTAATACCGCGGGGATCGGTGCGATCCCGACAGGCGTGGAGTGGACAGCCAGCCGCATCGCCGCCGGGGATAAGGTGATTGTCAGCGGCACCCTTGGCGATCATGGTGCGGCGATCCTGAACCTGCGTGAACAGCTTGGCATGGATCTGGACGTCGCGAGTGATTGCGCCGTGCTGGCATCCATGATTGCACCGTTGCGTGCCATCACAGGTGTTCATGCAGTGCGTGATGCCACCCGTGGCGGCGTGAACGCCGTTCTGCACGAATTCAGTGCTGCCAGCGGACTGGGGATGGTTATCGATGAAACCGCATTACCGGTGAGGCCGGCTGTTCGCGGTATCTGCGAGTTGCTGGGTCTGGAGCCGATTAACTTTGCTAACGAAGGAAAGCTGGTGGTGGTGGTCTCAGCGGAGGCAGAAGAGGAGACGCTGAAACGCTTACGCCAGCACCCGCAGGGTGCCGGTGCCGCCACGATTGGCGAAGTCACCCGCACTCCCCGGATCGCTCTGCGCGGGGCTTTCGGCATCTCGCGCCAGCTCATGCTGCCTCATGCAGAGCCTTTACCCCGCATTTGTTGATCTCGTCAGGCGAGCCGATGAAAACGAAAGCGTAGACTTTTAATCGCTGCCTGATGCCCTGAGCATTTTTTTTAATTTAACCCCAGAGTCAATGTCATGCCCAACGCAACCTTGAGTATCAAAGAACAGACGGGATTACTGGAGCTGACACAAAGGCTCTTGTTGCAACAGAACATCGCATCGCTGCTGAAAATCGTGCAGCAGGAGATCCAGACCCGGGGTCTGGCGGATGCCGTCACGATGGTGCTGTTCGATCAGGATCAGAAACGTGTCAGTTTTTACGGCCTGGATGAAGCGCAGCTGCCGGTCAGGTATGAAGATGAAACCCTGCTGGCTACCGGGCCGGTGCATACGTTGCGGACTCAGCCCCACCCTCAGGTCTGGCACCGCGATGCACTGCTCCTGCGCTATCCGCAGCTGACAGCCCTGCGCCTCTATCCGCCTTTCACTGACTACTGCCTGATACCGTTGCAGGACGCTTCGGGTCTGCTGGGCGGCTGTGAATTTACCCGCCAGCATGGCCAGGGATTCAGCGAAGAGGAGCTAACCCGTCTCAACGCCCTCTGCACGCTGGCTGCCATTGCCGTCGCTCAAATCCAGCAGCGCGAATATTCACAGCGCCAGCAATCTCTGCTGCGCCATGAGCGGGATGATTACCGGATTCTGGTGGACATCACCAACGCCGTCATCTCCAGGCTGGATCTGGATGAGCTGACGGGCGAAATTGCCAAAACCATTCATCATTTTTTTCATATCAACGCGATAGGCATTGTGCTCTGTGAGGCGGATAAAGAGAGTAAGCAGGCCAGTGTTTATGTGACCCACTATCTTCAGCCTCAGGTGGCTCAGCGTGAACAGTCGCGCATGCTGCTGGCCGGCTCTGAAGATCAGCAGGTAATGACAAGTGGAGAGATGCTGCTGACTCATGTTGGCCCGAACGAGGAGCCAGAAGATCATGAGCGTTCCCTTTTTCACAAGTCCTGGCGCAATCAGAGCAAAACCCTCGCCATCCTGCCGCTGTGTTTTGGCCATAAAACGCTGGGGGTGCTGAAACTGCTTCAGTGCCAGCCCGACAGTTTTACTGCAGCCAATCTGCGGGTGTTGCAACAGATTGCTGAGCGTATTGCGATTGCGGTAGATAATGCCCTCGCCTATCAGCAGATTAAGAGCCTGAAAGAGAAGCTGCTGCATGAAAATCTCTATCTGACCGAACAGATAAATATCAACAAGCCCGATTTTTGCGACATCGTGGGGCGTAGCAGCAGCATGTCTGCCGTCCTGAAACAGGTGGAGATCGTTGCCAGAAGTAACTGCACCGTGCTGATCCTGGGTGAAACCGGAACCGGCAAGGAGCTGATTGCCCGGGCTATTCATAATCTGGGCGATCGCAGCACACAGCGCATGGTGAAAATGAACTGTGCCGCCATGCCAGCAGGCTTAATGGAAAGCGATCTGTTCGGCCATGAAAAAGGGGCGTTTACCGGTGCGACGACACAGCGCATGGGGCGTTTCGAGCTGGCCGATAAAGGTACGCTTTTCCTTGATGAGGTGGGAGAAATTCCTGTCGAGCTTCAGCCCAAGCTGCTGCGTATTTTACAGGAGCAGGAGTTCGAGCGTGTCGGGGGAAACAGGCTGATCTCGGTGGATGTAAGATTGATCGCCGCCACCAATCGCGATCTTCGGCAGATGGTGGCAGACAGAACGTTCCGCAGCGATCTCTATTACCGGCTGAATGTCTTTCCGATCGTCATCCCCCCGTTGCGCGAACGCCCGGAGGATATTCCGCAACTCGTCAAATTCCTGACTTACAAAATTGCTAAACGCATGAAACGCACCATTGACAGTATTCCGGCAGAAACCCTGCAGCTGCTGAGCCGTATGCCCTGGCCGGGTAATGTGCGTGAACTGGAAAATGTGATTGAACGTGCCGTGCTGCTGACCCGTGGTACGGTTCTGGATTTACACCTTTCCGAACTCAATTATAGCCAGCCGGTCGATCATCAGAAGATCGTGACTTCGGCAGCGGATAGCGTGCCGGTTCCTGCTCTCACGCATGGGGATGAGAGCGAGCGTATTCGTCAGGTTCTCAGGGAGACCAACGGCGTTGTTGCAGGGCCTCACGGTGCAGCACAGCGATTAGGCTTAAAGCGCACCACCCTGCTTTCGCGGATGAAAAAGTTAGGCATCGCCGCACATTAGTTTCCGCGCGCCCTGGGGGCTGGCCTGCCAGCGAATTTCAACACATCTGTAATAAGTCATCATGCATGACGCGCTGCTTTTTCTATTACACCGATTAATTCACAGAACATCGGATCAAATCTGACTGATTCCGTGAAGCTCTTCTGTTAACAGATGCCATGCTCCCTTTTTTCCGGTGATATTCATAAGGGACCGGCAAGACAGCTGGTCCCATAACCTGTCGGCGCCCTATTTGAAAAAGAGACCCATGGCCTACTTATTATGCTTAATACTCCGGTTTATCCGCAGTGATAACGGTTATGAATTATTGATACAGAAAAAGGTAAATCAAACGCTAAATAAAAACACTGATATCAGACAGTTACTCAGATGAACAGGGAGCCATTTTAACCAGATGATGATGCGCCGACTCGCTCATAAAATGTAAAAATAAAAAACAAATGATGCAAAATTAGGACAAATAAGTGGTTCCATTAATCAGAAAAAACTTTATTTATGCGTAAAAAAATATATTGTTACACCCCGCAGCACATAGCAATGAGATAAATTGCGAACAACAACTGCCAGTAAAATAAAAAAATGCAGGACAGCTTTTACAAAGAGAAGATTTTCTTCCGTTATTCATGGCCAGACCAGCCCTGTAAAATTCAGTGAGCCGGGGTTCAGTTTTAAAGATGATTTAATTTGCACTGAGTTTCAGTCAGGCAATGTTTCCCGGTGCAGGCATAGGCGGAAGGATTTCCGCAGTAGGGTAAACGGTATTATTTCACAGGCCCTCTTTTCGTTCATGTGGCATAAGCCGCTTAAGGTGTCGGCCTGGAGGTAGAGAACTCAGCGTAATGCAGTGGTGCGCTTTCAAAAGGCATCGGCTTCATGATGCTGTGATAACAGCAGTAAAGATGTTTTAACTAACCGAAAATACATTAAAAGGAATTGAAATATGCGTGACTTAACTCTGTGTGAAATTGAAACCGTAAGCGGTGGAGAATTTGTCTCTACCATTGAAGGGGCGCTTGAAGGGGCTATCTGGGGGTTTTTCGAAGGTCTGGCAACCGGTGTCACGGTCGGCGGAAGTGCAAGCCGCAGTGCAGTATTCGGACCTATTGCTCAGCTCTTCGGTATCTGTCTGGGCGGCGTCATTGGCCCGGTCGCAGGCGTCATTATGGGTGCCTTGTGGGGAAAAGATGCTGTCGCCGCATACGGTGCTGACTTCCGCATCAACTTCGGTACCAGCGGTTCCCAGTTGCTGGTATAACAGCATAGCCCGTTATCACCGATCAAATAAATGCTGACGTTAATCCTTACCCCTCCCGGATAAACTCAGCCTTTAAGTTTTGCCGTAGCGAATGGTAAAAATTGACCGCTGAAATAACGGACTCCAAAAATCCCTGCCCTTATGCTGGCATTCGTTGTGATCGAATCTATCGAAAACAAGCGCGTTAAACGCCGCTGATAATGATGCTGATTTAAGGGCGGGGATGGCATGATGTCGGTTAACGTTATCCCCGACGCCCCGATCGCTGACAGCCGCATTCACCACTCACCCAGAGCATAACCCACCTCTTGCGCATTAGCAGACAGGATTGCTTACGCTCCCCAAAACTGTCCGCGCTTAGACATCTTTTTTTAAAAATAAATCTATTTCAGAGGAGGTTGTCATTACCATTTTCTCCCTGCCGTTAATTTTCAATTATAAATACAAGGTTAAGCAGAAAAACTATAACGCATCAAACATGCTATAAACACTCACCTTCAAATGAAGACAATTTTACTTATTCATTAACTAAGCCATTAATAAACATTTATGTTAGCCTGACCTTCCTGAATTAAAATTAAAAATCAGGAGAAGGCGATTAACCAGCGTACTTAGCTTAAGGGATAAGGGTATAATACGTCTCATATCTCTTATCCTTTATCACTCTGCACGCTGATTAGCCCGCACAGCAAAGAGAGCGTACGGTCTGTTCAGATCTGCTCATTATAACAAATCTGATAAGAGAGATAATATGAGAAAATTATTATTAAGCACCTCAATTGTCGCCGCGATGACTACCGTCAGTTTTGCGGGTCACGCTACAGAATCTGCGACCCTTTCCATCACGGGTACAATCACTCCAGCCGCCTGTGGTGTGGCATTAAGCTCTGCAAGCATTGATCTTGGCACCATCGCCGCAGCGACGCTGCTTAAGGACAGCAATGTCAAACAGGGCAACACCGTTACCCTGAATGTGGATTGTGAAGCGCCTGTCGCAATCGCCGTTCAGACCACAGATAACCGTGCGGCAAGTGCCATGACGCTGGCGAATATGGCTGAAGAGATGAAAACCTCTGTTTCAGGCTTATCAGATGCACACATATTCGGCTTAGGGACAGACAGCGCTCAGGGACATGTGGGGGCGATGGCACTGGCGATTACCGACGCAACCGCCGACGGTGCAGCGAATACCAATGTGCTGACCAGTAGCGATAAAGCGGCATGGTCTCTCACTCATGTAACGGCTACAGCACCCGCAACGCTCACCAAAAACGGCTATTTTACCCTGGCGGCTGATGCTAATAGCACCACCCCGGCAGCCATGACTAAAGCATCCTATTCCATTGCGTCAAGGATGATTCTGAAGAAAGCGGATGCCTACCCGAGCGGTGAAGAAGTGCCTATTGACGGTAACGTCACCTTCTCTGTGGTTTATCTGTAATTGTTAACGATTGTCAGCGAAGGCCGGAGGGCCTTCGCTTTTTAAATGCAGGGTAAAAATAAAATGAAAACAATTCTCTCTGTTGCCATTCTCTTTTCCTTGTCTGTATCAGGCGTATTTGCAGCAGGCATGAAGCCTGAAGTACCGGCTTTATTTCTCGATGACCAGAATCGTGAAGTGACGGTTAATGTACTGAACACTGACAGCGATACGGCGCTGCTGCACAGCAGCCTGCAGACGATTCCTGAAGACCCTGAAAACCGGCTGATTATTACACCCCAACTGGTTCGCGTTGAGGGGGGAAAAAAACAGCAGATCCGGGTGGTGCTAAAAGAGGGCGTCAGGCTGAATAATCAGAAGATGCAGCGGATTAATTTTGTCTCCATCCCACAGGATGATGGTAAAAAGAATCGCGCCCGCATTCTGATTGGTCAGAATATTCCGGTCATTATTTCTCCCGCCAGCCTGCCAGTAAACACCACGCCCTGGACAGGGCTGACCTTCCATCTTTCAGGCGCCTCTCTGCACATTGAAAATCCGACACCTTATATCGTCAGGCTCACCAGAGAGATTACTTTACTGCCCGGAAAAGAGTCGGTTGAACTCGATAAGGCCTACATTCTTCCCGGTGAAAAATTTGATGTGGCACTGCCTGCTGCCTCCGCGAATAAAGTGAAATCCCTGCTTCTCCACCCCGTTACCCGATATGGAATTTTAACCGCCCCAGTTAATGTGCAGCTCTGAGCCCGTTCACCTTTATCCATGAAACAATTTCTGATACTCAGCCTCGTGGTCAGTTCAGCCTGTGTGCAGGCGGCAAACCGCTATGACGAAGAGATGCTTAAAGCGCTCGGCTACGACGCGAGTGCCGCTGAACTGCTTGATGCAGGTACGCACTTTCTGCCCGGGAAACAGCCCGTCAATATCGTCGTTAACGGTCAAAGCAAGGGGGTGCATATTCTGACGTTTGATCAGGCCGGTAATCCCTGCTGGCCAGCCGATCTGCCAGAAAAGCTGGGGATCATCCCCGATCGTTTTCGTCAGGCAGAGGATGCGCGCTGCCTGCTGCTGCCACCGGAAAGCCCGATTCTGCTGGAGCAGCAGGTTAATCGCAGCAGCCTGGTGCTGAAGGTCCCCGCAGGCGACCTGTCTGCGCATCCGCACTTCTCCAGCGGGGGGAATGCGCTGGTGATGAATTACGATGGCCGACACTATCAGTATCAGACGCGCGCCGGACAAAACCACCACTCACAGACGCTGACCTCCGAGATTGGGGGCAATATCAACAACTGGGTACTCCGCAGCGGGCAGAGCTATACCAGCCAGAATGAACACCACCAGCTGACCCGACTTTACAGTTATGCCCAGCGCTTCCTTCCCGGCTGGGCGTCGGTCGTGCAGATAGGTGAGATCACCGCAGGCGACACCCTGTTTTCCGGCATAAACCTGCTGGGCGCACAACTCATGCCAGAACGTAGTGCAGAAAATAGCGGAAACAGCGGCGTGTTGCTGAATCTGCTCTTCTCACAAGCCGGTACGGCCGAGGTCTGGCAGGCGGGCATCCTGCTGAAGACCTATCAGGTCACAGCAGGCATGAACACACTGGCTGACATCCCGGCGATCAATCAGTCCGATGATTTTGAGATCATCAGCCATGACCAGTCCGGTCATCGTCAGCAGCAGACGATCCCCTATATTCAGGCTCAGACCACGGTTTCTCTGGCGAATGCCGGACTCTCTCTGGCCGCCGGACGTCTGCGCCTGACCGATGAGTCGTTTCCGGTGTTCGTCGGTTCCGCCGGACTTTATCAGAATGGTTTCATGGCCGTGACGGCAGGCGGGCTGATGAGCGAGCACTATCAGGCCGCCTCCTGGCGCACCACGCTGCGGCTGACAGAACGCCTTATCGCTTCCCTGACCCAGACCGCCTCGCAGGTGCAGGATTCGGCCGGGGAGCGAAGGAACATGCAGGGCCTCAATCACCAGCTCAGCATCAGCGCAGGCGTGACGCCCCGATTATCACTGACCTCTTCCGCCAGCTTTCGCAGCCGTGGTTTCAGGGACCCAGGTAGTTCATGGCGCGCCGGAGAAACCCGTCAGGAGAATGGACAGATCCGGTCGCAGTACGCTGCGGGGATAAGCTATAGCCAGCCGCAGCTCGGCGTGCTCGCCTTTTCCGGCAGCCTGTCACAGAGCTGGCAGAATTCAGAAAGTCTGGGCTACCTGTTCAGTTGGGGCCACACCTTCGGGAAAGTTAACGTCAATCTTGGGATTCAGAAAAACCGGCTCACGCAGGATCAGCGCCACACTGATGACCATTACGTTTACCTTAATTTCGCTGTTCCGCTCGGCAGCCGCAGCAGCCTGCGCAGCTGGGTTAATGATACCCGGGGAAAAACACGCGCCGGCATGGGTGTTGACAGCACCCTGAATGATAAATTTTCCTGGAGCGTCTCCGGGGAGAAAAGTCAGCGTGAGGATGCATCCGTTGCGGGTTCCGCAACCTGGACCACCAAATACAGTCAGCTGAGCGGCGGCGTTTCGCATAATGAAAACAGCACCAGTTACAACGCGGGCGCGCGCGGCAGCGCCGTCCTGCATGGCGAGGGAGTGACCTTTTCGCCCCGCAAAACAGGCGATACCTTTGGCATTATTTCCCTTAACACTCCCCAGCCGGACGTGAAGATCCACACGCCTGGCGGCGTGGTGTGGAGCGATCACAGCGGTCATGCCGTCACCTCCTGGACACCGTGGCAGAAGAATACGGTGCAGATCGAAAACCAGAGCCTGCCTGACAATGTTCAGGTCATCAGCGGTATTGCAGACATCACGCCCTATCGTGGCGCGGTGGTGCCGGTGATGCTGCCCGCCATGACGGTTCGTCGGGCGCTGGTGAGCTTCCCGCCAGAGCAAAGTCCGGCACCGGGTGCTACGGTCAAAAACAGCAACGGTAACCTGATCGCCTTTATTAATGAGGATGGCACGCTGTTCTTCGACGACCTGCCGGACGAGCCGTTGTTCACTTTTGATCGCAATGGCAGCCGGTGTGCCATCCATATCGTTACGCCCTGGTATAACCAGCCCGGCACCCTTTATGCCTCACTTTCCGCGAGATGCGTCCCATGAAACAGCTCTCTGTTCTGCCTCTGCTGCTGGCTTTCACCGGCCTTTTTGCCGCACTCCCTGCCCGTGCGGCGTGCGAAATTCAACTCAGCGATCCACGGATTGATTACGGTGAAATGACACGGGGGGAGCTGCTCGGTCGCCCGGGCAATGCGCTGACTGCCGTCGAACTGCGGATGGATGAACCGCGAGAGTCAGAGATCACGGTCATCTGTGACCGCCCGACACCGCTGAAACTGATGTTCAGCGGGCCCGCGAAAGACGCCGACAGCTACCTGTTTGGCGAACAGGGCCGGGCGACACTGACCCTGCATGATGTGACGCTCGACGATCGTCCGGTCACGATCGAACGAGCCGGAACAGAGGCGGCAGCGATGGCGTTCAGCGCCGGTCAGCCTCTGCAGTTCCGCAAAGAGGGCCAGATCGCCTCCGGCAGCACGCTGCGTGCAAAAGTGACGATAGTCACCTGGCTGGCTGCCGATGCCACCCGGGTGAGTGAGCGGAAACAGTGGCAGCTTAACGGCAGCTTTATCGTCAGCGATGAGGGTTAACGGCCGCTGAAAAATTATCTCGCGCCTTACCCTGTTTTCCCGCGCAAACCCCATGCTATCTTAAGGTTTTGATTTTTCAGTAGGCAAAATTGATGACTAAGTTGCGGGTAGGGATCGTGTTTGGCGGGAAATCGGCTGAGCATGAAGTGTCGTTGCAGTCGGCCAAAAATATCCTTGA
>Ga0268256_1000328_pt1 | contig 46608 bp, 34 predicted proteins | sample AgamicAtAmrz_FD_200247 | JGI IMG/M metagenome (GOLD analysis project Ga0268256, IMG submission 200247) | Agave microbial communities from Guanajuato, Mexico - At.Am.rz (v2) (version 3) | ecosystem: Host-associated > Plants > Roots > Rhizosphere | place: Guanajato, Mexico | collected 2012-06-07 | reverse complement strand
CGATGGAGGGCGTACTGGACTCACTGGTGCGCCAGCTGTTATCGGAAGTGAACGACTACGATCTCTGCATCACTGAGTTTTTGCGCGTAGTCGATCAACTGCTGCCGGTAAAATCCTTCTACCGTCTCTGCCCCGAACTGCATCACGCCAGCCGTACGCCATCCGGCACGCGGGTGCGGATGCAGCTGCTGGGGCAGCATCCCGAATGGTTAGCCGAGAACGCCGCACGCGCGGTGGAGCTGGGTTCCTGGGGTGTCGATCTCAACTGTGGTTGTCCCTCTAAACTGGTCAACGGCAGCGGAGGCGGCGCAACCCTTCTTAAAGATCCCGATCTGATTTATCGCGGCGCGAAAGCGATGCGTGAAGCGGTGCCTGCCGGTTTGCCGGTGACAGTGAAAGTGCGGCTCGGCTGGGATTCCAGTGCCCGCAGTCTGGAGATTGCCGACGCGGTTCAGCAGGCCGGTGCCAGCGAACTAACAGTGCATGGCCGGACCAAAGAAGAGGGCTATCGCGCAGAAGCGATCAACTGGCAGGCGATTGGCGAAATTCGTCAGCGGTTGCGCATTCCGGTGATTGCCAATGGCGAGATATGGGACTGGCAAAGCGCGCAAAACTGTATGGCGGTCACCGGCTGCGATGCGGTAATGATTGGCCGTGGTGCACTGAACATCCCCAACCTGAGCCGGGTGGTGAAATACAACGAACCGCCGATGGCCTGGCCCGATGTGGTGCGGTTATTGCAGAAATACAGCCGGCTGGAGAAGCAGGGCGATACCGGCCTCTATCACGTGGCGCGGATCAAACAGTGGCTCGGCTATCTGCGCAAAGCCTATGGCGAAGCCGATGGCTTATTCAGTGAAATCCGTGCGTTAAAAAACTCGGGTGACATCGCACAGGCGATTGATCGTCACGCCAGCGTTCATGGTTTGTGATAAAAAATCAGGCGACCCCTTAGCGACCTGACGGTATAGTGGGCAAAATTTCCTATACCACTAGCCTGCTATGTCTGACACCGCTGTAGTGAGCAACCGCCAGCTCAACAAACGCATCCTCTCCGTTATCATCTTCACCTTCTTCTGCTATCTCTCCGTCGGACTGCCGCTGGCCGTACTGCCGGGCTTCGTCAAAAATCAGCTTGGCTTCAGTTCCTTTATCGCCGGTCTGATTATCAGCATTCAGTACTTCGCCACGTTACTCAGCCGTCCGCAGTCGGGCCGTCTGGCGGATCGCCTGGGGCCAAAACGTGTGGTGATGCTGGGGCTGCTCTGTTGCGGCATCAGCGGGGTGCTGACTATCGTGGCCGCAATGATGAGCAGCTGGCCGTGGCTGAGTCTGGCGCTGCTGGCTCTCGGGCGACTATTCCTCGGGGTGGGCGAAAGCTTCAGCAGCACCGGCTCCACACTGTGGGGCATGAACATTGTCGGGCCGTTGCAGACTGCGCGCGTCATCTCCTGGAACGGTGTCGCCACCTATCTGGCGATGGCCGTCGGTGCGCCGCTGGGCGTGCTGCTGAACAGTGAATTTGGCATGAGCGGGTTTGCCGGACTGATTGCGCTGATGGGCGTCGTCGGTTATCTGATGGCCAGCCGCAAACCGGCCGTTACCGTCAGTGTAGGCGAGCGTATTCCGTTTCACCGCGTCTTCTCCCGCGTCTGGCTTTATGGTCTGGCACTGGGCTTTGGCACTATCGGCTTTGGCGTCATCGCGACCTTTATTACCCTCTATTTTGCCAGCCGTGACTGGCAGGGCGCGGCCTATGCGCTGACGCTGTTCAGCCTGGGGTTTGTGCTGGTGCGACTGGGTTTCGGTCGCTTTATTACCCGCTTTGGCGGACTGCGCGTGTCGCTCTTCTCTTTCCTGCTGGAGTGTCTGGGACTGCTGATTATCTGGCAGGCGGACAGCGCCTGGCTGGTGGGCGCGGGTGCGTTCCTGACCGGCAGCGGCTTTTCGCTGGTCTTCCCGGCGCTGGGTGTGGAGGCAGTAAAAAGGGTTGAGCGTCAGGATCAGGGTTCGGCACTGGGCACCTATTCTGCCTTTCTCGATCTGGGGCTGGGGTTAACCGGCCCGGTGGCGGGCTTGTTTATCGGACACTGGGGGATGCAGTCGGTCTATCTGGCTGCCGCCGTGATGGTGCTGGGCGCGCTGCTAATTACACTGCGGCTCTATACGCAGCAACGGCTCACCACCTGACCGGTGGTGAGCACTGACTATCAGAAATGGGTAAACACCCAGTAGAGCAGGGCGGAGAGCAGAATGGAGACCGGCAGCGTTAATATCCAGGCGACAGCCAGATTACGCAGGGTCGAAAACTGCAGGCCAGATCGGTTGGCCGCCATCGTGCCCGCCACGCCGGAGGACAGCACATGGGTGGTCGATACCGGGAGGCCAAAGCCATCGGCTGCGCCAATGGTCATCATCGCCACCAGTTCGGCGCTGGCACCCTGCGCATAGCTCAGATGGGTTTTCCCGATCCGTTCTCCCACCGTCACTACAATCCTGCGCCAGCCCACCATCGTGCCCAGCCCCAGCGCAATCGCCACTACCACTTTCACCCACATCGGAATAAAGCGGGTGGCGCTGTCGAGTTCTGTTTTCACCGCTTTCAGATTGCGTTCAGTCTCCTGCGGCAGGGTGACCTTCGCGGTCTGCAGATGCTTAATCGACTCCGAGGCCAGATACATCTGGTTGCGGGTGTTGGTCACCGCCTGTGCGGGGATGTTATCCATCGAGCCGTAGCGGCGAATCTGATCGCCCACCTCGTTAAGCGTCCGCGCCAGCGCCGGTAACACCCTGGCATTCATCTGGTTGCTGCCGACAAAGCTGGTCAGCACGTCGCGGGCCGCCGGAGGGTTCGCCGTCGCCGGTTGCAGTTGCAGCAGCTGATGCGCGGTCACTTCGGTCAGTGCGGCCACGCGTGGGATCTGATCGGCCGGCAGCGATCGGTTCAGGGCATAGGCGATCGGCATGGTGCCCACCAGGATCAGCATAATCAGCCCCATCCCTTTCTGCCCGTCGTTGGAGCCGTGCGCAAAGGAGACGCCGGTACAGGTCAGGATCAGCAGACCACGGATCCAGACCGGCGGTGGCTGGTCACTTTTCGGCGCCTGATAAAGCTGGCGATTACGGATAAACATCTTCATCACCCAGAGCAGCAGCCCGGCGCAGACAAAACCCACCACCGGCGACAGCAGCAGTGCATAGCCCACCTTCAGCGCCTGATCCCAGTCCACGCCGCTCAGTCCGCTGCGCCCATGCAGCATCGCGTTGGCTACCCCAACGCCGATAATCGAGCCAATCAGCGTATGCGACGACGACGAGGGCAGGCCGAAATACCAGGTGCCGAGATTCCAGATGATGGCGGAGAAGAGCAATGCATACACCATAGCGAAGCCGTTGCCGCTGCTGGCCTGCAGGATCAGTTCGACCGGCAGCAGCGAGATAATCCCAAACGCCACTACGCCGCTGGAGAGCAGCACGCCCATAAAGTTACAGAAGCCGGACCAGACCACGGCCACGCCGGGCGTCAGCGAATGGGTATAGATCACCGTAGCGACCGCATTAGCGGTATCGTGAAAGCCATTGACGAACTCAAAGCCGAGCGCGATCAGCAGCGCCAGTCCCAGCAGAAAGAACGGCAGATAGCTGGTGACCGGGGTGTTGGTTTCTTCAACATCATTGACCAGGTTAAGTCCGGCGAAGGCCAGGCCCGCTACCAGCAGAATGAAAAACAGCGGTTTGCTGAAGCGGCTGCCCTTGCCGTTGAAATCGGGGCGTCCCCGGGCTGATGAGGAGGAGAGACTGTTTTCGCTCATGGTGTACCTCACGTGGCGGATGCCGGATGCTGATTTGCATCGGGTTAACGCAGTGTGATACGCGCTTTATGTGACAGATTAATGATGGTCACGCGGGGAAGGAAGGCGGAGATGTTCGGTAATTTGCCTTAATCCAGGCAATAAAAAAGCCAGCGACAGGCGCTGGCTTCTTAGAGCAGGGCGGCAGTTACGAGTTGGTATTGGCCGCTGCTGCAGGTGCTGCTGGTGTGACCGGTGCGGCCTGCTCGGTGGCGGGCTGCTGTGGCTGTGCAGCATCACTGTTTGCACCCTGAGGGGTCACTGGCGTCATCGGCTGTTCCTGTGGTGCAGCCTGCGGGTTTTCCGGCACAGGTACAGGTGCAGTCTGGATGTTGTTTTCCACACCGTTCACTTTTACCGGCATACCGGTACGGCCCTGAATGGCGCCGTTAACCTGATCCTGATTGACGCTGGCATCAACCAGCACTTTGCTTACTGCCTGCGTCAGCGTAATCGGCACCAGCTCACGTGAGTTGAACTGCTCTTCAGTAGTCGACAGCGGGTTATGCACTTCCACATAACGTGAACCGTCTGGTTCTACGGTCGCTTTCACCGGCTGATCGACGAACTGAACGCGGGTTCCGACCGGTACGTTCTGATACAGCCACTTAATATCGTCAGCGCGCAGACGCACACAGCCGTGGCTCACGCGCAGGCCGATACCGAAGTTGGCGTTGGTGCCGTGAATCGCATAGAGACGACCGATATAGAGCGCGTAAAGACCCATCGGGTTATCCGGGCCTGCCGGGAACACGGCTGGCAGCGTTTCGCCGCGTGCCGCGTAGTCCGCATGCATACCTTTGGTTGGCGTCCAGGTCGGGCCATCTTTCTTACGTTCTACCGCGGTGGTCCAGTTAATCGGGGTATCTTTACCCAGTTCACCGATACCAATTGGCAGCACTACTACGGTTTTGCTGCCTTTCGGGTAGTAGTAAAGACGCATCTCTGCGCTGTTAATCACAATACCTTCACGCGGTGCGTCAGGCAGGATCAGCTGCTGTGGGATGATCATTTTGCTGCCAGCTTTAGGCAGATAAACGTCAACACCCGGATTGGCTTCCAGCATATTGCTGAGGCCCATCTGGTACTGCGCCGCAAAAGCTTCCAGCGGCAGCTTGCTGTCTTCTGGAACCGTAATTTCGATATTTTCCCCGATCAGACGGCTATTGGCCGGCGGTAACGGGTAAACCACAGCAAAGGCTGACTGGCTGAATGCCGCCAGAGCCAGAGCGATTGAAGCGAAAGCGCGAATAATTTTCATATTTTACAAGTCTTTATCGCCATATTTCAGGCTGGTCTATGTGTCGAATTCATGCTGGCCAATGTGACCTGCTGCGCATTATATGTTCATTAATCTGACGTTGTGAATCGGGAATTTAACCTGCCTGCAATACTTTACGTAAATTCACCGCGGATGTTAGCGCATTTCCGGAAAGCAGGGCGTGTAAAATGCGGCTTTCCAGGGGGAGTCCTGATTAAGGTTGCCACTGCGTCTGTTCACCGCTGAGTTTGCGATTCAGGAAAAAGGCGGCACTGATTAACGCCAGATGCGTCAGCGCCTGCGGCGTATTGCCCAGCGCATGACCGTGGCTGTCAAACTCCTCGGCGTACAGGCCCAGCGGATTGGCGTAGCTCAGCAGCTTCTCAAATTCAAAATGTGCTTCCTGAATCCGGCCCGCGCGCGCCAGACATTCGACATACCAGAATGAGCAGGCACCAAAGGAGCCTTCCGATCCCTTCAGGCCATCGGCCGGTGTTTCATGCGTATTGTAACGCCGTACCATACCGTCGCTGACCAGATTGGTTTTGATCGCATCCAGCGTGGCAATCCAGTCCGGGTCGGTGGCACCGACGAAGCGCACCAGCGGCATCAGCAGCATGGAAGCGTCAAGATGTTCACCATGACGGGTAGCAGAGAAATGGCCGCGTTCACTGTTCCAGAAGTTTGCCCAGATATCTTCGCGGATCTCGCGACGCGCCCGATCCCAGCGTTCATAAGGCATCGGCAGAGATCGCTTCATTCCGAGACGCAGCGCACGATCCATTGCCACCCAGCACATCAGACGCGAATGCAGGAAGTGTTCCGGCTCGCCGCGCATCTCCCAGATACCGGCATCGGGCTGATTCCAGTTCTCACACAGCCAGTCGATCATTTTGACCACATGCTCCCAGCCGCGCTGAGAGATCGCCTCACCATATTTATTCGCCAGATAGACCGCATCCATCAGCTCGCCATAGATATCGAGCTGGGTCTGCTGCCAGGCGTCATTGCCGATGCGAACCGGACGGGAGTCGGCATAGCCGGAGAGATTGAGTAACTCCATCTCATGCAGCTCGGTGCCGCTGTCCAGCCGGTACATCACCTGCAGGCGCATCTCATCGTGATGACTGTTTTCAACACAGCGTCCAACCCAGTGGGTAAAGTGTTTGGCTTCATCAACGTAGCCCAGCCGCATCAGTGCATACATGCTGAACGAGGCGTCGCGGATCCAGGAGGCGCGATAGTCCCAGTTGCGTTCGCCGCCCAGCTCTTCAGGCAGGCCAAAGGTTGCCGCCGCCGCAATCGAGCCGTGCTGATGTGAAGTCAGCAGCTTCAGGACCAGCGCCGAGCGCTGCACCATCTCGCGCCAGCGTCCCTGATAGGTGCTCCGGGCGCTCCAGCGTCGCCAGTAGTTCAGCGTCTCTTCGAAGCAGTGCTCGGTGGCCAGCGCTTCGATATGTGCATCATCCACGCTGCCAAATTCAAACTGCGCATGTTCGCCGGGCTGTAACGTGAAGTGGGCAGTGGCGCTGTCATCTTCCAGTGTCATGACCACGGAGGCTGCCAGGCGCAGCGACGGCTGACCTTCGGCATGAAAGTCGATGCAGCCGTTGTGCGCTTCGGCCCGGGTCTGTGCCCGGGCGTAATCATGACGCGGTGAACAGCGCAGCTGAAAGGTTGCGCTGCCGCGAACCATCTTGACCCGGCGGATCAGGCGCGGCAGTTTGTTCTTATCATCACAAATCGGCATGTAGTCGGTGATTTCCGCCACGCCTTCATCATCCAGCCAGCGGGTCTGCAGGATATTGGTGTCAGGCAGGTAAAGCTGCTGACGCCGCGCATTGGGCCAGTCAGGTGCCAGGGAGAAAAGGCCGGCATCATCGCTGTCGAGCAGAGCGGCAAACACCGACGGGCTGTCGAGTTCAGGCCAGCAGAGATAATCAATGGTGCCGTCGTTAGCGATCAGCGCACAGGTGCGCAAATCACCGATGACGCCGTGGTCTTCAATCTTACGTTTTACCTTACTCATACTTATCTCCCTGTCAGTGTCCATCCTAACTATAGCTGAGCCCTCCGATGCGGCTTCGTTTGGGCACAGATGGTTAACGCGCGGTTGAATAAGAAAGGAGAGGGGAAGGTGGGCGGGTGAGTGTCACATCATCGACAACTGGTCGCCAGACTCTGTTCAGCGGCTGGCGACCTGTACATCAACAGGCGAATACGCCATTCGTTTATTGCTGATCGGCCCGGCGGTTGTGCCAGCGACGGATCACCCAGCGCAGCACAAAGGCGAAGACGACCGCCCCGGCCAGCCACAGCAGATGTTTCAGATGCTGGTCGAGTTTATGCAGCCACGGCGCGATGATGCCGCCCGCGAAATAGCCCAGCGTCACGAAGATCAGCGACCAGATAGCCGCCCCGATGACGTTAAGAATAAAAAACTTCATCGGGTTAAGGCGGCTGGCACCTATGATGATGGGACCAATCAGCCGGAAGCCATACATAAAGCGCACGCCAATCACGAACAGGCTGGGGCGGCGTTTAATCAGGCGGTTTGCCTTCACCACTTTGTCCTGATGCTTTTTAAAGCGGCGCAGGATCCGCGTGCCCCAGCGGCGACCGACCCAGTAGAGCAGTTGATCGCCGACAATGCCGCCACCCATTGCCGCCAGCACGACCCCCACATAATGCAGCAGCCCCTCATGCGCGGCCACGCCGCCCAGCAGCGTAAATGTCTCCCCCTCGGCAATACAGCCAATAAAAAGTGCCAGATAACCGTACTGCGTAATTAATGCGTTGATATCCAGATGCAAAATGACTCTCCCTGTTCGGTGATGGTTTCTTCCAGTCTATACGCGATTTGGCTTCGCTTCCGCCCGGCCACCACGGGTCCGTTTATTTATGCTGTTTTTTTGTCCGGTCACCACGAAAATTTCACTGCCGTTTATACTTGAGGAGACGCTGCCCCCAAAGACGCATGCATCACCGGGCGGCCCATCGCATCAGAGGAGTGACTGTATGAACCATGTCTGGGGACTTCTGGCGCATCCGAACCAGGAAATGCGTCATATCAAGCAAGAGAATGAGAGCGTCTCGCACCACTACACCCACCATGTTCTGCTGATGGCGGCGATCCCGGTGATCTGCGCCTTTATCGGTACAACTCAACTGGGCTGGAATCTGGGCGAGGGGCAATATGTGCAACTTAACCTGGCGACCGGCATCGGGCTGGGTATTCTGTTCTACCTGATTATTCTGGGCGGTGTCGCGGTTATGGGGCGCGTGATCCACTGGATGGCGCGTGATTATCCGCAGCGTCCCGGCGTCCAGCGCTGCACCGTGTTTGCGGGATATGTGGCGACGCCACTGTTTCTCAGCGGGCTGGTGGCACTCTATCCGCTGGTCTGGCTCTGCGTACTGGCAGGGGCGCTGGCGCTGCTCTACACCGGCTATCTGCTCTATATTGGCATTCCGCTGTTTCTGAATATCGACCGCGAAGAGAGCCTGCGTTTTTCCGGTTCTACGCTTGCCATCGGCGTGCTGGTTTTTGAAGTGTTACTGGCATTAACCGTGGTGCTGTGGGGATATGGACCGCATCTGTTCTGACTGACCGCTGCCGCCGCGCTGGCGGCAGTTCTCTTTTTACGCCCGGAAACAATCTCACCAGGAAATTTCTTAACCTAACGCGTATGATGCTGCTGCCAGCCCGCGCGCCGACGTGACTGAAGCGGGCGGCCTGTGTCGGTCTGACACAGTACACAATCATAACCGGGTTTTTTTCTACGATGCCTGCAAAAATTCGCTCCACCCTGCTTTCGCTGGCGCTGCTCGTTTCAGGGCAGATTGTTTCACTTCCGGCGCAGGCGACGACTTCATTGTCGCAACTTACGCCTATTGCTCAGCCGCAGATCGCTTCTGGCAGTGCGATGATTGTCGACCTCACCACGAATAAAGTGCTCTTCTCCAGCCACCCGGATCGGGTCAGGCCCATTGCGTCCATCACCAAGCTGATGACCGCGATGGTGGTGCTGGATGCGCATCTGCCGATGAACGAGATGATCAACGTTGATATCAGCCAGACGCCGGAAATGCGTGGCGTTTTCTCGCGCGTGAAGCTCAACAGCCAGATCAGCCGCCGCAATATGATGTTACTGGCGCTGATGTCTTCAGAAAACCGTGCCGCCGCCAGCCTGGCCCACGCCTATCCGGGCGGTTATCGCGCCTTTATCCAGGCAATGAATGCTAAAGCGCGGTCACTCGGCATGAAACAGACCCGCTATGTGGAGCCAACCGGCCTCTCAACGCAGAACGTCTCCAGCGCACAGGACCTGGTGAAGTTACTCAAAGCGACGCGGGAATATCCGATGCTTGGGGCGCTCAGCACCACAAAAGAAGAGACGGCCGTGTTTGCTCATCCGAGCTACGCGCTGCCGTTCCGCAATACCAACCATCTGGTCTATAAAAATGACTGGCATATTCAGCTGACCAAAACCGGTTATACCGACGAGGCGGGCCACTGCCTGGTGATGCGCACGATGATTAACAATCGTCCGGTGGCGCTGGTGGTGCTGGATGCCTTTGGCAAATATACCCACTTCGCCGACGCTAACCGTCTGCGCAGCTGGATTGAGACCGGCAAAGCCGCGCCAGTGCCTGCCGCTGCGCTGGCGTATAAAAAGCAGAAGTCGGGCCAGGTTGCCAGCAATGGTGCCGGCAGTGCCGACGTTGAGTAGAAAATAGCCGGTGTTGCGCACAGCGCGCACCGGCATTGCCTGCAGGCTGAGCAGGTAGCCGGGAAGAAACAGGCAGAGGCATACAGCGATGTTCATGCCGCTGCCTGTCCCGAATCAGCCCGAAAAATGCCCGTTATTCCTATATTGCCATCCCTTGCAAAGCCCTAAACTTACGCGCGACTGGCGAGGGAAGATCGCCTGATTTAAGCTGCCGGAATCTTACACATATGTTTATACGATCCCTTTTTGCATTGTTAATGCTGGCGCTGGCAGGGTTTGCCCCGGCGCTGGCGCTGGCCGCGGATGATACGGCCGGTGCTGCTCAGGAACAGGATGCTCCGCCGAAGCTGAATGCCGCGGTTGAACTGCCGAAAATGCAGAAGATCCTCGACAAAATTAAAAGTCAGGTTTCTGTCGATGCTGGCGAAAACAAGCTGACACAGCTGAATGAAATGGCGCTGGAGCTTTCCGGCAATGCCGATACGCTGGGTCAGGCGCTGGTTCCCGATCGCCAGCAACTGGAAGCCCAGTTGCAGGTGCTGGGTCCGGCCCCGAAAGCGGACAGCGGCGTCAAAGAGACGCCGGAAGTGACGCGCAAGCGAAACACGCTGGAGAGTCAGAAAAGTAAACTCGACGATCAGATTAAGCAGGCGGAAGGCATTAAAAATGGCGCACTGATGCTCTCTTCGCAGATTGTTAACCTGCGTCGCGATCAGCTGAAAAGCCAGCTGGCGCTCAACTCCGGCAGCATCCTCGGGGCGCGCTTCTGGTCACCGTTGCTCAGCACACAGGATCTGGATGGCGAGAAAATTGGTGAGTTCCTGCAGGAGTTGCAGGATACCGCTGCGCTCTCCTGGGAGCCGGGCTGGCGTGTGGGCAGTGTCTTCTGGCTGCTGGCAGCGCTGCTGGTAATGACGGTGGGCCGTCGTTACAGTGAAGAGTTTCTGGCCTGGGTCAGCATTAATAAACTACCGGAAGGGAAGCTGCGTCGCAGTTTCCTGGCGGCAGCGATAGCGCTCACCACGCTGGTGGCGGTTGTCCTCACCTTTAACTTTATCGCACTGGCCTTTACCCGCCGTGATGAGGTCTCTGAAAACGTTCAGGACTTTGTCGATCGTCTGGTACAGCTCAGCGTCTTTTGTGGCCTGATTGCCGGACTGGGACGCGCATTCCTTTCTACCCGTCGGCCCAGCTGGCGGTTACCGACCATCTCCAATGAAGTGGCGATGGCGTTAAAACCGTTTCCACCGATTACTGCAGTGCTGGTCTTTATCTTCCAGACGGTCGAGGCGTTCAACTACAGCGTCGGCACCAGCCTGAATACCACCATTTTTGCTAACGGGCTGACGGCACTGCTGATCGGCACTACCGCGTTGGCGATCAGCATGCGCACTAACCGTGTGCGTCGTCGCATGACCCAAGCCGGCACACCGCCGGAAGCGCGCTCAACGCTGGTTGGTCTGATTCAGATGGGCCTGACGCTGACTGCCATTGCGATTCTGGTCTCGCTGCTCATCGGTTACGTTACGCTGGCGCGCTTCCTGAGTTATGAGGTGATCTGGTGCGGCCTGCTGTTTGGCTCGTTCTACTTCCTCAGTCACCTGCTGAAAGATGGCTGTGAGAGTCTCTTCTCAACCAGTAACGCCACCGGTCGTCGCATCCAGAGTTCGCTTAACATTAATGAGCGTCACCTGCAGCAGACGGCCACGCTGCTGACGGCCATCGGTAAAACCTTCCTGGTGCTGGTTGTTGCACTGGCGCTGGTCAACGGCACCTTTGCCTCCTCAACGCCGATCGAGCTGCTGCAAAAAGTGATCGAGTTCTGGGGTGGTAAAGGCCTTGAATCCCTGAACATCGTACCGGCGCACATGGTGAATGCGATAATCTGCCTGATTGTCGGAATCTATGTGCTGCGCTCGGTGCGTCGCTGGCTCGACACCGATTTCCTGCCAAAAACCACCATGGATGTGGGAATGCGGGTATCGCTGGTGACGCTGTTCAGCAACATCGGCTACGTGCTGATTATCCTGCTGACCCTGTCGATTATGGGTCTGCAGTGGAACAAACTGGCGTGGATCGTCAGTGCGCTGTCGGTTGGTATCGGTTTTGGCTTACAGGAGATCGTGAAGAACTTTATCTCGGGGCTGATTCTGTTAACCGAGCGTCCGGTTAAAGTCGGCGATCTGGTGAGCATCAGCGGCATTGAAGGGGATATTCGTCGCATTAACGTGCGCGCCACCGAGATCCAGCTTGGCGACAAGTCCACGGTGATTGTGCCGAACTCGCAGTTTATCTCGCAGAACGTGCGCAATGCGACCATGGGCAATGCGCAGGGGGTGGTGACGATTACGCTGACTTTCCCGCTGGATATTGATCCGGTGAAGGTGCGCGATATTCTGCTGGAAGTTTACAACGAGAACGAACGTATTCTGGAAACGCCGGAGCCGTCTGTTTCGTTTAAAGATCTGACCCAGCAGGGGATTGTGCTGAGCGTCACGGGTAACGTAGCGGGACAGCGCCAGATCTCAGGGGCGAAGAGCGACCTGCTGTTCGATATTCTGACGCGTCTGCGTAAAGAGGGCATTCTGCTCTCCACACCGCAAACCATGATTATCGAGCGCCGTCAGATGCCGGGTGTGGAGCCGGTACCCGAAGAGAAGCTGGTTTAGGTGTGAAAGAGGCTGGAGTGTGTGGGCTCTGAAGGTAATAAAGTCTGGCCCGGTTAGCTGCGTGATCGAGCTGGCACAGGGAACACGGTCAGATCGGAAAGACGCAAAAGCTGTCATCCATGACATGCTCGGCCCACGCGGTTACGCACCTCATCCCTGAGGTGCGCCCGTTATCGGGCAAACGCTCTGCGTTGTTCAAAAACGCTCCCGGCGTTTTTGTCCCAGGCCGTGGGACGCTTTCCTCTTCTGACCGTGTTCCCAGCGCATTAAGTTTCTTCATTGCTGCCAGATTTCCCATGCTTCAGAGTTGGCAGCAATCAAAAGGCCGCTTATGTCGGCCTTTTTTACTTTTAACACGCTCGTTTCTTAGCCCAGTGCTACTCCCGCTTTCTACAGCGTCTCAACGCGGCTGGTGCGCTGCCCGTCGCGGCTCACCGAGCGGATTGCCACGGCACCGCTGACCTGCGGTGGTCTGTTGGCATCGTAGCGCTGCCAGTTAACCCCCTTGTCCAGGCTGTACTCCAGCGTTACCCCAGGCAAGGCCACGTTCATCGACAGGATGCCATTAACGATTTTTGCTCCCGGCACCGGCAGGCGATAATCGATACCCGCCTTATCCAGCTTCGCCAGTTCCCGCTGTCCCAGCAGGTTGGCAAATCGCTGCCAGTCATGCAGGCGTGCCTGCTGATCGACGAGATGGGTTTTGCCTCCCGTGTATTCCTGACCTGGCTGGTAATCCCGCTCCCAGCTGGCGCGGTGCCAGCTTCGTTCCGCGACCGCAAACAGGCGCGGATAGATCATGTGCTCCATCTGGGCATCTGTTCGCACGGTTTCGCTCCACAGCTGGGCCGACATGCCATAAGCACCGCGCCACGGCTTCTCTGATTTAGCGCTGAAAACGTTGCCGTCGCGATCCACCGAGGTTTCCGCATTCTGCGGCAGGTTGTCCGGTGCGAAACCAAAAATTTTACGCTCGTCGTTGAAACGCGTGCCCCAGTAGTAGCCGCGTTCCAGCGGGTTCACCTCATACGGGAAGTCCAGATAGAGATAGTCAGGACTGGAGATCACCACGTCGTAACCTTTCTGTGACCAGTCGGCTGCACTGTCAAAACCGCCCCAGTAGAGCGTGTCCCAGAAGTTGACCGCAACCCGCGGGGTGGCGAAGGCTGCGGCATTTCTGGCATCTTTTAAACCATCCTGCCACGCCTGCATTTTGCCAATGCCGTGCCGGTTAACAATCTCACTGACGGTCAGGGCAAAATAGCTCGGCAGGTGTGCCAGATCTTCCACTTTGCCGCTCTTCACCAGTGCCTGACAGACCTGCGATTTTGCCCACGGCAGATCTTCACGGCTCCAGTCGCGCAGTCCGGTACCCGGTTTAGGGCTATTTTTGTCAGAGTAACCTGCACCCAGCCGGATGTTTTTTGCCTCGTCGCCGCCAAAATGCCAGACATCGAGCGGCTGTCCTGCTTCCTGATGCATCGCCTGAACTTCACCGATTACCTTGTCAACAAAGCGCTGTGAGCCGTCAATGCAGGAATTGAGATAGCTGGTGCGGTCATAGAGCTGCACCGAGGTGGTATTGGAGTCGTCAGTGGGATCAATCAGGCGATACGCGCTGGCCTGTTCAGCGTCTCCCGCTTTCATCAGCCGCTGATAGCGCGCTTCCATTGATATGACCGCCGCACGGGCATGGGCGGGCATATCGATTTCCGGGATCACCTGAATGTGGCGCGCCTGCGCATATTTCACAATGTCGATGTAATCGGCACGACTGAAAAAGCCACTACCGTTGTTATCGCTGAACGGACCGGAACCGAGCTGCGGCAGCAGACAACGCTGTTCAGTCAGGTCATGACATCGTTTAGCGCCTACGTCAGTCAGTTCCGGTAAGCCAGGAATTTCAAGCCGCCAGCCCTCATCGTCACTCAGGTGAAAGTGAAAGCGGTTCATCTTCCACGCCGCCATCTGATCAAGCAGCCGCATCACCGCCTGCTTACTGTGAAAGTTACGGGCAACGTCAAGAAACGCGCCGCGATAAGCAAAGCGCGGTGCATCATAGGCTTCCAGCGCAGCGATACGCGCCGCACCTTCGCCAGGGACCAGTGAGAGAATCGACATCAGACCGTAGAAAGCCCCGGCAGCATCGTAGGCCACCACAATGGCGCGGCGGGGCGTGATATCAAGATTGTATGCACCCGATTTCGCCGTTTTGCCACTGAAGTGGCCTGGCTTGATCTGCGTCGTGATGGCGAATCCATCGGGTGCTTCTTTCAGGCCGAGCAGGGTGAGGCGCTGTTTTACCGCCTCACCGGTTTCAGGTGTCAGCCCGGTAAGCATCAGCCTGACGCCGCGGCTGAGATCGGCATCCTGCGGGCGGAGTTTCACTTCAAGCGGCGTGGGTGTGATTTGACCGCGCAATGCAGAGACGGGCAGGGCAGCAACATCGCTGTTCTTATCAAACCGGCTGGCGGGCTGCATCAGGACATTGTGGTCATCGGCACTGCGTCGCCAGTGATCACCCAGCGGCAACATAAACTGGCTGGGGTCTTCATGGTCGGTGCTGGCAATAATTTTGGGCGCTGCCTGCCCGGACGTGACATACCAGCGCGGCATCACATCAGTGACAAACAGCTGCCAGTATTCATTAACGATGGGAATCTGCACCGACTCACCTGCACCAATGCCGGTAAACTTCTCCGTCGGCTCCAGCCGGGTTAAGTCGCCTACCAGATGCGTCATTTTAAACTGATCGTTTTCGACCCGCAGCGTCTGGTGAACGTTGCTCATGTAGATGGCCCAGTGTTTGTCGGTCAGAGCTGGGCCGTTATTAGTCAGGGTAATGGTGGCGCGATTGCAGGCGGCATAATCGGCTCCCAGCGCGGCGCAGTCTATGCCATTCAGAGCGGCCTGGTTGTCATTCACTTCATAAGTAATGCCAAACTGGCTGATTTGATTCACCACCTGCTGCTCTGACGGGCTGGCGTGGCCTGCGGCGGCAACGCCCAACAGAGTGAGCGCGATAAGGCTTAATTTTAACATGTTGATTTTCATCCTTGCTGGTGAATAGATATCCGGAAGTTCGCAGGGCATCAGAACAGCGTAAACGGCACGATAACCATAAATTTGATGTCCCTCTCATCCTGAAAAATGTTGCCGTAACCGCCGCTGTAGCTGGGCAGATCGCTGTGATTGTCGTAGCGGGTGTAGTGCAGCTTAAACAGGGTATCTTTGGCACGGCCCTGCTGGATTTGATAGATCAGATCGAGGTTCCAGGCGGACTCTTTCAGGCGCTGACTCTGGTCAACGCTGGGCAGGGTGGCGGGTCTGGCATCCCAGCCCCAGACGTATGATGCGCCCACTTTCCATCCCGCCAGCTGCCACGGTGTTAAGTCGAGCATCGCACCGGCAAAAACCGCTTTTTCGCCATTGGCGTTCCAGTCGGAACGGGCATCCCACCAGATATCCAGTCGGCCATTGGAGCTGGCATAGCCCGGCGTCATGCGCTGCAGGAAGAAGCCCTGATTCCCTTCTGCTTTGACCCAGCTGCCTTCCAGGCGCAGATCTACCGGGCCGACGTTGTAACCGATCGTGATTGCCTGTAGCCAGGCGAGGCCGTCATAGACATCGCGGGGATTAGCGGCACCGCCCTGAACTTTGTCGTGCGCGCCGTAAAACTGATAGCTGGTGGAGAGTGCATTGCCGTAAGGCGTGGCCGACCAGGAGGCTCTGGCAAAATATTGATCCATATAATCCGCCGCCTGACCGAATGCCCCTTCAAAGACCAGATTATTTTTGAAGTCATATTTCATGCCGAATGAGTGCAGATAGCTGATATGCGTTTTGCCATCAGCCTGTCGGAAATCATATAAATCACGATACCAGGGCGCCTTATATTTATCGCTCCACATCCACGAGAATGATAATGCTCCGGCTTCCTGAAAATCATATAGCGCACCCACTTCGACACCGCGATAGGTGCCGGGTAAGAAACTCCAGTGCGGTGCAATCAGCGTCTGACCGGTTGGCTGAATATATCCGGCGCGTAACCAGTAATCGTTATATTTAAGCTTTAGCGCGGCTTTATAAACCGAAGCACCGCCGCTGTCGCCATTCCACTTTTCATCCCAGCGGGTACGTGCCTTACTGAAGCCAATCTCGTTGGGGGCAGCGGGGCCACTGTTGGCAAGTTCGGCAGCGCCAAAAACGGCGAGGTCCAGACCTATCCACTCTCCGGCGTAGCCTGACTGGAAGTCGAGATTACTGTTGAGCGAGGCGTGATATAAATTAGCCCGATACTGTCCCTGATAGACACTGGCGGGATCGGTGTCTCTGCGATCACGCTGCCGCTGCCAGTAAAAAACATTGCCTTTTAGCGATGCGTCATCAATAAATCCGGCCGCATGAGTGGGTGATGAATTTATTGCCGACAGGGCTATTACCACAGTGGTTATTACTGTTAATGCTAACGCGAAATTATTTTTCCGCATGGTCATTCCTCCCTGAATGAAATAAAGGCAATTACACGGCTTTTTGTTTTAGTGGCGACAATCTATTTTTCGCGACGCGAATTATCAATTAGCAGCGGGGTATTTTGTGAGGTGTTGCGCAGAAACCGATGACAGTAAATAAAGCAGGTGCAATCTGGGAAGAGGAATTAATTTTTTGATTAAGTTGTTAGTAATAAAAATGGGCTGCAATCGGAAGTGAGCGGGTCAAAAAGAAGTGTGACGATCAGCCTGCCCGGACCGGCAGGCTGACCGATAACGCGATTAAACCTGCTTCACCGCCCAGCCTTTTTGCTTGCTGGTTTTGCCAATGCCAGGATTAAAACTATTGGTCGGATCGAGCTGGCGATAGAACGCCGCCAGCTGCGGTCTGGCCTGATAGAGATGACCGACGTTATGCTCAGCGGGATATTCCGCGCCGCGCGCCTGTAGGATCTCCAGCATCTGCGCTTTCAGCGCGTGCACATCCACTCCTTTCCTGACGATGTAATCCTGATGGAAAACATGACAGAAGAAGTGACCATAGTAGAGGCGATGGCTTAATGATGCGCGGATCGCATCGGGCAGGGTTTCGAACCAGTCCGCATCGTTGCGACGCAGGGCGATGTCCAGCGCCAGAATATCCTCGACCTCATCTGCATGGACTGCGTGGTAGCGCACAGCCGCGCCCGCTGCCGCAAAGCGATGCAGAAACGCGTGCGCACCTTCTTTGCCTTCACACTCGAAGAACTCGCCACCGCCTTCACGGAAGTAGTCGCGCAGATAGTTACGCGCTTCTGCCACGCCGTCGCCCGACATCTTCAGCATCAGATGATGTTCATATTTGTCGCGATACTGCTTCATGCGTTTGGGCAGATGCGCCGGGAATAGTTTGCTCAGGCGCTGCAACAGCCGGTCGCTGAAGTGCGGTTTAACGAAGGAAAGCTTGCTCAGCCAGGCGTCAACCCGTCCTTTCAGCGTAAAAAACAGCGGCATCTTATCGGTGCCCAGCTTGTCGATCATCAGGAAGGTGTCTTTGCCGTAGACTTCCGCAATGTCATAGATGTCGCGGTGCATATATTCGCCCGCCACCGGCAGATGGGTGAAATGCGCCAGGATGTGACGGCGGATATCGTTAAGCACACCGGGTTCGTTGGTGCCGATGTAAAACACCTGCTGCTGCGGTTCGCTGGGGAACGTATCGAGTCGCACCGCAAAGACCGCCAGTTTTCCGGCACAGCCGGACGCTTCAAACAGGCGACGCGCATCGGCGTTGTAACGGGCGGGCGTATCCGCATCGACTTCACGGACCCGGTCGGCATATTCATGATCGGAGGCGTGACGGCCATCGTGCTGCACGTCGCCGGGCTGCCAGCGGTCGTCATCCAGTCGTCCCAGAATCTCTTCCGGCGAGGTCCCCAGATCGATACCCAGATGGTTCACCAGCTTCAGTCTTCCCTGTGCATCAATCTGCGCATACAGGGCCATCTCACTGTAGGCCGGGCCGCGCTTAATCAGCGATCCGCCGGAGTTATTACAGATGCCACCCAGCACCGAGGCCCCAATGCATGAGGAGCCAATCACCGAGTGGGGTTCACGTCCCAGCGGCTTCAGCGCTTTTTCCAGCTGATAGAGTGTGCTGCCGGGGAACGCCAGCACCTGCTGGCCTTCGTCGATCAGCTGAAGCTTATCCAGTCGCAGGGTACTGACAATCACCAGCGGACGGTCGTAATCATTGCCGTGCGGCGTTGAACCTTCGGTCAGGCCGGTATTCGCCGCCTGCATCAGGATGATGACATCCGCTTTCACCAGCGTCTGCAGTACCCGCCAGAGCTCCAGCAGCGTACCGGGAAACGCCACGGCCAGCGCCTCACCTTCGCCGGAGCGAAAGCCTTTGCGATAGCGGGCAGTCTGTTCAGGTTCTGTCAGCAGATGGGCAGGGCCGACCAGGCGGCGCAGGTCAGAAAGCAGGGCAGAGGTTTGTATCATGAGCAATTCCCTTGTCTTATCAGTGCGTCCTAACTGTAGCACGTCAACTGACCTCAACGCAGTGTGACAGCGGCAGCTACCTGCTATTCTCATCTTGTGGCACACTGCCGCCTGTTTATTCGATATTGCGCAGTTACTTAAGAGAACCCAACCTGATGAAATGGATTTACTCTGTTAGTCTCGCTGTCTCCCTCGCGATGCAACCCGCACTGGCTGAGACAGTGCCAGGTAACCACCCGATGACCGAACAGGCGCGTGATGCCTTCGTTAACCAGCTGCTTAAAAAAATGACGCTGGATGAGAAAATCGGTCAGTTGCGTTTAATCAGCGTCGGACCTGATAATCCGAAAGAAGCCATTCGCGACATGATTCAGAAGAGTCAGGTTGGCGCGATTTTTAACACTGTCACGCGTCAGGATATCCGCGCGATGCAGGATCAGGCGATGCAGCTCAGCCGCCTTAAGATCCCCCTGTTTTTCGCCTTCGACGTGATTCACGGTCAGCGCACTATTTTCCCGATCCCTCTGGCTCTGGCGGCCAGCTGGGATCTGGATGCCGTTAAAGAAGTAGGGCGCGTCTCCGCCTATGAAGCGGCTGACGATGGTCTGAATATGACCTGGGCGCCAATGGTCGATGTCAGCCGTGAACCGCGATGGGGTCGTGGTTCCGAGGGCTTCGGTGAAGATACCTGGCTCACCAGCGAAATGGGTCGCAGCATGGTGCAGGCGATGCAGGGCAAAAGTGCCGCCGATCGCTACAGCGTGATGACCAGCGTGAAACACTTCGCGCTCTATGGTGCCGTTGAGGGTGGACGCGATTACAACACCGTGGACATGAGCCCGCAGCGCATGTTCCAGGACTATCTGCCACCGTATAAAGCCTCACTGGATGCAGGCAGCGGCGGCGTGATGGTGGCGCTGAACTCGATCAATGGCGTCCCCGCCACGGCGGACAGCTGGCTGCTGAAAGATCTGCTGCGCGATAAGTGGAAATTCAAAGGCATCACCATCAGCGATCACGGCGCGATTAAAGAGCTGATCAAGCATGGCGTTGCCAGCGATCCGCAGGAAGCGGTGCGCATCGCCCTGAAGTCGGGTGTCGATATGAGCATGAGCGACGAATATTACAGTAAGTATCTGCCGGACCTGGTGAAGAGCGGCGATGTCACGATGGCCGAAATTGATGATGCGGCGCGTCATGTGCTTAACGTCAAATATGACATGGGCCTGTTTAACGATCCCTACAGCCATTTAGGTCCGAAAGAGAGCGACCCGCAGGACACCAATGCGGAAAGCCGTCTGCATCGCACTGAAGCACGCGATGTGGCGCGTAAAAGTATCGTACTGCTGAAAAACCGGCTGGAAACCCTGCCGTTGAAAAAATCGGGCACCATTGCGCTGATTGGTCCGCTGGCAGACAGTCAGCGTGACATTATGGGCAGCTGGTCTGCGGCAGGCGTGGCCAGGCAATCCGTTTCGCTGCTGCAGGGCATGCGCAATGCCACCGAAGGCAAAGCGACGCTGCTTTATGAGAAGGGCGCTAACGTCAGCGACAACAAAGGGATTCAGGACTTCCTGAACCTCTATGAGCAGGCGGTTTCCGTGGATACGCGTTCAGCTGAGCAGATGATCGATGACGCGGTTGCCAAAGCGAAGCAGGCCGATGTCGTGGTTGCCGCCGTGGGCGAAGCGCAGGGGATGGCGCACGAAGCCTCCAGCCGCAGCGACCTGGTGATCCCGCCGAGCCAGCAGAAGCTGCTCGCGGCATTGAAAGCCACCGGTAAGCCGCTGGTGATTGTCCTGATGAACGGACGTCCGCTGTCGATAGTGAATGAAGATCGCATGGCTGATGCGGTACTGGAAACCTGGTTCAGCGGCACCGAGGGCGGCAACGCTATCGCCGATGTGCTGTTCGGCGACTACAACCCGTCGGGCAAACTGCCGGTCTCCTTCCCGCGTTCAGTGGGTCAGATTCCGATTTACTACAACCATCTGCCAACCGGTCGTCCTTACAACTTTGCGAAGCCGAACAAGTATACGTCGCACTACTATGATGCGGTTAACGGCCCGCTCTATCCGTTTGGTTACGGTCTGAGCTACACCAGCTTCACCGTGTCGCCGGTGAAAATGTCCTCACCGACCATGCCGCGCGACGGCAGCGTTGAGGCCAGCGTGACGGTGACCAACAGCGGTAAGCGCGATGGTGCGACGGTGGTGCAGATGTATCTGAACGATCCGGTCGCGTCTGTCAGCCGTCCGGTGCAGGAGCTGCGTGGCTTTAAGCGCATCATGCTGAAAGCGGGTGAGTCGCAAACTGTGACCTTTAAAATCGATGTCGATGCGCTGAAGTTCTGGAACCAGCAGATGCAGCACGTTGCCGAGCCCGGCAAATTCAACGTGATGATTGGACTCGATTCCGTCCGTACTGAGAATGCGCAGTTCAGCTATCAATAACCGTCAGCCTTTTCCCTGAACTCAGGGGAAGGTGATGCGGCGCGTCGGGAGCGTCCTGCTACCGCGCGCCGCATCATATCCACTATCAGAGCCGCCATGATTAATCTGCGTGACCGCATTCAGCAGCAGGTCTTCCGCCTTAATGGCCTGTCGATGAATGAATTTGACCTCTCTCAACCGCCTGGCGATCCCGGCCTGTTTGGCCCGGACAGCGTGATCTGGCGCGTTCACGGTGATTTCACCTCCATGATGTGCGGTGGGATCAGCGCGCTGCTGTTGCAGATGCTGCATCCGGCGGCGCTGGCGGGTGTCTGGGATCACTCCAATTTCCGTGAAGATATGATGGGCCGTCTGCGCCGCACCAGTCAGTTTATCGCCGTGACCACCTACGGTAATTCACAGGATGCGCAGACGCTGATCGACCGGGTGAAACGCATTCACCTGAAAGTCAGCGGCGTCGACAGCGCGGGCAAACCTTATGCCGCCAGCGATCCGCATCTGCTCACCTGGGTGCATGTGGCGGAGACCAGCCGTTTTCTGGCGGCTCATCTGCGCTACAAAAATCCGCAGCTCACCCGCGCTGAGCAGGATCAGTACTATCAGGAAGCGGCACTGATTGCCGAAGCGCTGGGCGCGGAGAAGGTGCCGAAAAGCGTCGTTGATGTAGCGGATTACCTGCAACAGATGCGTTCAGAGCTGCGCTTTGATGAACGCACCGCCGAAGTGACGCGATTGCTGATGAATGCCCCTGCTCCGAGCTGGCAGGCGAAACCGGTGATGAAAATCATGCTGAAGTCGGGATTCGGGCTGATGCCCGCGTGGGCGCAGGCGATGTCCGGCCGTGAAGTCGGCCGCTTTGAGCAGGCGATGATTGACCGGAAGATTAATGCGATTGCGGTGGGGTTAAGGTGGTCGATTCAGCGCGGGGCGTGGTATCGGGCGATGGTGAGGATGGGGAGGCTGGGGTGAGAGTACTCGCCGTTAAAAGAATGGAAGTTGTAGCCTATTAAGCAATGATGGAACCGCAGTAAATGTTCCAAGGGTTTGGATAGGTATTTTTGATCAGTCAGTCAATTTAATAGGTCAATCTTAATAGGCTGCCTGGGTTAGATACCAACGTCCGCTTTGTGCCAGAAGCGGACGTAGCTTACAACAGTTTGTGTGGAGCAACTGGGGACAGTTAATTATGCTTCAAACCAAATACATAAATAGTGTTATATGTTTTCTTCAATCCAGGTGGAGAACGACATACTAACTTTATCATAAAGCTATATAGCATATGATTTTTCAGGTCAGAAGATTCAAGTTTTATGAATATCAAAGGTGATGAGAGAGAATAAAAAATATTGCATGATCCCCTAAAGTTATGATTTGTCTTGACGATAATGTTTTTATTTGAATGGTGCATGCAAGTGAGTAATTTTTTTGTTAGATTAACAATGTCCCTCATTATGACACTCAACCTGTCCGGTTGTGGTACTTTGCTGGGAAGTAAGTTTTACGATATCGACATCCATCCTAAAACATATAATGATACCCATCATAAATTCACAGAATATACTAACACCGTTTTACTATCTGAAAATATTGATGGTAGTCATAATTTTATTACAAATGGTGGTACCGTATTTCTTCTGGTTGCTGGCACAGGGAATATTACTAAAGAAAACATAAATCAGAGGCTCAAGCCTTTTTATGATTTTCTGACCTGGGCTAAGCTGGAAGGTAGTGAAAGCGAAAACAAACGTATTTTTTACAATATGCAAAAAGAAATGAAGCGGCGTCATATAGAGTTTCGTTACTTTTCGGACGGCACGCCAGCGTTTGTTGATACTAATGACGGGAAAACAGATTTTGAGAAAGCTATTTTCCAGAATATTTCAGCTTATTATACGACGCAGCAAGTCGCTAAGCTTGTTTTAATCGCAATTAGTGTAACTTACCAGCGTGAGTCCAGGGAGGTTATAAAATGACACTCAATTATAAAAAAATCAGAGGCCAGTTTAGTTAATTGGCATTAAATCTTAGTCATACCAGTCTAAATAGACTGATACAGCGTTATTACCAGCCTTAACAGGTAGGATGACCATGCAGCAGATTGCCGATAAAATTGCTGCTGCAAAATCTGCCTGCCGGGAGAAAACTTGATAGCTCAGCCACGTTACACTCTCGGATTGGCATTCGTGAACCTATCATAATCAGTCCTGTCGCGCGATCGCTCTCAGCTTTCGTTCATTTCTTGCAAAGCTGGTATGACGTCCGCTTTGTGCCATAAGCGGACATTGATAACGTTGAGATATATTAATTTACAGGGAGCAGGTCAAATGCGATAGCAATGTCCGCTTCTCTCATAGGAGATTACTCGCCCGACTCTTGAGAATACAAAGTTAGAAGCTATGGCGGTGCATTTAAAATTCTCTTAATATTTGTTGGCATGCTTTCTCATGGAAAAGATCTGTTGTCATGACAATTGAGTAAGGATCGTAGTCATTTACAAGTTTATCTGCATTCATACTTACGTCATCTTCCGGCCGAAAGAATGGTCCGTCTTTATCACTGATAAATCCTAAATCCATACGTCGGATCGTTTGATCAATAAGATATCCAGCTTTTTCTTCTTCAATCATAATTTCTAACAAGACGTATCCTGGCATCTGAACGATTCTTACAGCTACAATTTCAGGACGAAGATATGAAGGGTATTTTTCTCGAAGGCGTTGCGTGACATCCTCGGCCACATACTGTTCAGTGGAATTCTGAAGTGGCTTTGCTGACTTGATTAATAACTCAATAGCCTTATCGAGCGGGTAACGAAAAAACTCACGTGACGTACTAACACGAAAATCATTCAGTTCATTATGTAACATAGCTTCGAGAGCTTCATGTTGTTCAGCAAACAGCTCAAAGGCCACTTGAAACGGTGTAGGCACTCCAGTTGAGGATAGTTCACGTGCACGCATGCGGGAGTCGCGTAGCGTTCGACCAATTTTAATCAACCCGGGCATGCTCGGGTTGATTAAAATGTATACATAACCAGGCACCATAGATACCCATCCTTTTGCTAAGATTTTAACCTACTACGTATTTCACCATAGCCTATCATTCTTCAGGGGAGTTGTGATAATTACTGATAAAATGACCAACTTCCGCTTCTCGCTCATAGCGGACCGTTACCTCTTCCTATTTTTGCCAGAAGCGGGCATTGCCACAATTTTATTGCCCGTGAAAGAAGAACCGTGCTTTAGTAAAGCAGCCGCTTTAAATATGCAAACACCAGGAGAAGTGATGACATTTCAGGAAGCGCCTAGACTTGAGACAGAACGACTGATTTTAAAGCAATTTACGCTCGATGATTTTCCTGCGCTTATGGCCTGCTGGAGCACGCCTGAAATGTCTAAAATTAATGGCGGTGAGACACCAACGACAGAAAGTGTTTGGACCCGCTTATTACGTTATATCGGGCACTGGCAAGCGTTAGGGTATGGCTATTGGGCAGTGTTTGAGAAAAAAACAGGTCGTTATGCTGGTTCGTTTGGTTTCCAGGATGGTCATCGTGATATCAAACCTGAGTTAAAATACCCTGAAGCTGGATGGACCTTAATTCCTGCGGTTCAAGGCAAAGGTTATGCGTCTGAAGCTCTGGCCGCGGTTTTACTATGGGCCGATCAGACATTATCCTCCCCAGTGTGCTGTATTATTGACGAAGAAAATAAACGTTCAAATCATCTGGCTGAGCGCTTTGGTTTCCAGTTTCAAGATTATGTTAACTATCGCGGTAAGCAAGTACGCATGCTTGTACGCCAATAAGCAATTAAACCATAAATGTAAATTTTAGCGAGCCAACGGTACGCCTGCTTCTGGCTCATAACAGACATGCCGGTCCACTGGCTGCTGCCTGCCAAAAGCGGAGCTCTATAAGAGCTGTAGAAGGTCAACTGCCACGATGCTTCTCTAATCGAATAAAAGCGTCATCTAATGTTGTCTTATTACCCCAGCCGAGGTGCATGTAGAATTTGGCCGCACGGCTGTTTTTATCTGTTTCCAGCCAGGCAACTTCGTGATGTTTGAACAACTCTTGTTCCGCAATCTTTGTAAGTCTGCGACCGATGCCTCTGCCTTCATAGGCAGGAAGGATAAAAAGACCATAAAGAGAGCCTTTCTCCCTTAAAATCATCGAAAAACCCACCACTTCATCATCATCTGTTGCAACCCATGCGCAATGACCCTCTTTGATCATATTGCTCACGGTAGTTTCGGTGATGCCCATCTCCCGCATCTCTTCACGGCTCAGATGATTTTCGGCGACTGATGTTCTGACAGTGAAAATACCTTCAACGTCAGACAATTGAGCTGGTCTTATATGTATATTCATTAGTCTTATTCCATGTATGACAAAGATAAATTTTAATCATATCCTTTACAGAATGATTGAACTTTGAGCGAAATCGCTGCTGCACATCATGTCGGCTGCTCGCTCATAGCGGCCTTTGAGACTAACAACGGCCATACTATTTATTAAAGTGCCTCATCTCATCAAAACCCCTACTCTCTACCATCATCCCCACACTTTGAGACTATTACCCTTGTCTCAGAGTGCGGCAGCCAGGATCCTGCTCTATTCTCGGGGAAAATGGATTCCTCCAGGCTTTGTCGAGGCACTATGACGTACAAATCCCTGATTGCTGAAGTCCACAATCAGCAGCGCACCCTGACCGCTATTGTCGAACAGGATGAGCGCACCGCCTATTTTTACATCTGGCCAACCGACCTGTTCCGCAGTCAGTATGCGGTGCGCGGCTGCTGGCTTCGTAACCTGCTGCCCGCACCGGCACAGGAAGATCGTGAGGCGATGGAGCAGGGCATCGCGCCGCTGCTCAGCGCCGAGTATTGCCGTAATCTGGAAGCGGAGCCCGCGCTGGACCCGGTGGGTCTGCAGGTGCTGTGGGAGCCTTCGGATGATGGTGCGGCGCTGTGGTATTACGGTCAGCTGCTGGCGGTGATCCCCGGCTGGAGCCTTTATCAGGAGAAGCAGGTGAGCTTCTCTGCGGGCTGCATCAAAAAGAACCGGCTGACGGCCCCGCTGGGGTCGGCATCGACCAACGACTACTACGCCCGTGCGGAGCATCAGCGTCAGTTCTGGCGCGAATGGCACGACGGCAGCGAGTGGGACAGGGTCCAGCAGGATCTTATGGCCTGCTATCAGGCGCGCTTTGGCGAGTCAGTGAAATATTACGCGATCGATCAGGGCAGCTGGCCGCCGATGGCGATCTCGCAGCACTGGCATCAGGGCGTCTGGTATTTCCTGACGCTTGGCATGAGCATCCGGCCCATGCCGCAGGTCGATTACCTGTTTGATGAACTGGCACCGCAGTATCGCCGTATCGAACTGGGCATGGCGGTTGACGGTGAAATCATGACCGAAGGCAACGCGGTGCAGATGGCGAGTGCACTGGCGGAGTTCGTGCATCTGCCGTGGGCGCGGCTCACCTGGCTGGGTGAGGGCCACACGCTGGCGTCGGAAGTGGCACCGGTCGGCTTTGAAAGCTTCCTGCTGGCGAATGAACTGGCAACCGAACAGGCGCAGTTCAAGCTACCCAAGCGCGATGGGGATCGGCCGACGCTACTCTGGACCACGCCTGTCACCGAAGCGGAGCGTCAGTTCGCCCAGGCCGATGAACATGGCGGCCAGAAGTTACGGGAGTTGTTAACAGCGGAGGGCAACGATCATGTCTTCCGTCCGCGCCAGCAGGTGATCAATCCTGAGGAATAGGCCAGCAGTAACGCGCCTTTTCACGCGATCCCCGGCAACAGTCGGGGACGTGATAGTCCCGCCATGAAATTAAGTTTTTACAAAAATCAAACATTTCTCAAATTTGTGATCCCGCTCATCTCAAGTTCCTGTTTAGCGAGCCGTTAACCCGGATCAGGCAATCGCGCCGCACCAGGTTCAGGGGAACAAAGATGTTTAAAACAACACAATCCCGCTTCACCGCAACAATGATCGCGTTCTTTGTTGCGCTTTTACTCGTTACAGTTTGGGTCATCAATCAGTTTGTCGCGCCACAGCTGGTCGACAGCGAAAGTCGTCTGGTCCGCTATCAGGTTGATTCACTCGCCTCCGGCATCGTTGAACAGATGAACCGCGTGCAGGCACAGCAGCGTGCGATTACCGAAGCCGCCTCTGTCATGGACAGCGCCACTATCGACACTCTGTTACCGATGCTGGTGAACCAGTATCAGGACAGCAACGTGTTTGGTGGCGGTATCTGGCCACTGCCAAACCGTCGCGATCCGGCCAAAGAGAAAGACAGCAGCTTCTTTGCCCGTAATGCCAGCAATGAACTGCAGGTCAACACCTACTGGAACTCCGACGCCGCCGATAAATACTGGGAGCAACCCTGGTACAAAGATGGTCTGGCTGCCGCGAAAGGGCAGTGTGCCTGGGCAAAAGCTTATCAGGATGCCGCCAGCCCGCAGCCGCGTACCAACTGCGCCATGGCTATCTACCGCAATGGCTCGGCCTGGGGTGTCGCTACTATTGACGTGACACTGGGGTTCTTTAACCAGCTGGCGAAGCAGATGGGTGAAACTATTCACGGCAACGTGCTGATCGTTGAAGCCGACGGCAAAGTCGTGGGCAATGGCGCGCTGGTAAATGCCGCGCCGAAGCTGGAGAACCTGGCTGACGTGCAGATGCCGATGGCCGCGCCGCTGAAAACGCTGCTGAACGGTGTTGGCAATCAGCCGCTGGAAACCACCTATGACAGCAGCGAAGGCGAGCAGACCCTGTTCGTGCAGGCCATTCCTGGCAGCCCGTGGTATCTCGCCAGCAGCCTGCCAACCAGCCTGCTGAAAGCGCAGTCGCACAACATGCTGACCCGCCTGGGTCTGGTGCAGATCCCACTGGCGGTCATTCTGCTGCTGGTGTCGCTGGGCTTTGTCCGCGCCATGATGAAACGCCTCAACGTACTGAACAGCAACATTGAAGCGCTCTCGACCGGTGGTGCCGATCTGACGCAGCGTCTGCCAGCCAGCAACAGCCCGGAGTTTAACGCCGTCGCGCAGAGCTTTAACCAGTTCATCAGCTATCTGCAGGGACTGTTGCAGCAGGTGGGCGACAGCGCGCTGGCGATTACTGCCGCATCGCGCGAGATTGCCAGCGGCAACGCCAATCTCTCCTCCCGTACCGAAGATCAGGCCAGCTCGATTGTTGAAACGGCCGCGTCGATGGAGCAGCTGACCGGCACCGTGCGTCAGAACGCCGACAACGCCACGCACGCTAACCAGCTGGCGGGCGATGCCTCTCAGGTGGCCGCGCGTGGCACCGAAGTAGTCCGTCAGGTGGTCACCACTATGGGTGAGATTCATCACTCGTCCCGTAAAGTGGTCGATATCATTAGCGTGATCGACAGCATCGCCTTCCAGACCAATATCCTGGCGCTGAACGCCGCGGTAGAAGCCGCCCGGGCCGGTGAACAGGGTCGTGGTTTTGCGGTAGTGGCATCAGAAGTGCGCAACCTTGCGCAGCGTTCAGCTAACTCGGCGCGTGAGATTAAAAAGTTAATCGAAGAGTCAGTGGCAAACATTGATACCGGCAGCGCGCTGGTTGAGCAGGCGGGTCAGACGATGGATGAGCTGATGAAGGGAGTAAGCAGTGTGACCACCCTGATGAGCGAAATCATGTCCGCCAGCCGCGAGCAGAGCCTGGGTATCGAACAGGTTAACGTGGCGATTACTCAGCTTGATGGCACCACACAACAGAACGCCGTGCTGGTAGAGCAGGTTTCTGCTGCCGCGCAGGCGATGGAATCGCAGAGTACACAGCTTGAGCAGGTGGTTCAGAGCTTCAGACTGTAATTCCTCTCCAGGCCAGCGTCGCTGGCCTGATTTTCTCTCTGCTTCATCTGCTTACCTCCGCCTGAGACGCGCAAAAATTCCGCGATGTTCCACCCAGACTGCTTATTCTGTGCCAGAATAGTTGGGAATAATCTCAAGGAAACGCCATGTCTGCTATTGAAGTTATCCTCGTTGACCACCTCGATCGTCCCACCGGCAAAATGGAAAAGCTGGAAGTGCATGAAAAAGGATTACTGCACCGCGCGGTGACGGTCTACGTCTTCAATTCCCGGCAGGAGCTGTTACTGCAGCGGCGTGCCAGCGATAAATATCACTGTGGTGGCTTGTGGAGTAATACCTGCTGTGGCCATCCTTATCCGCATGAATCGACCCGCGACGCCGCCGAGCGCCGTCTGCGTGAAGAGATGGGGATGATCGTGACGCTGACGCCAGTATTTGAGTTGAGCTATAACCTGAAGCTGAGCAATGGCCTGACCGAACATGAATATGGTCATGTCTTCTTTGCCGTCTGCGACAGCCTGCCGCAGCTTAATCCGCAGGAAGCAGATGCCTTCGATTATCGTCCGATGGCGCTGATTGAGCAGCAGATGCAGCAGCAGCCACAGCAGTTTACGCCGTGGTTTTTGCACACCTTCCCGCGTATCCCGGACTATCTGGAGCAGTTTCCTTTCCCGGCCGTAACGGCATAAAAAAACCGCACTGAGGTGCGGTTTTCCTGCGCTCTATTTACGCCCTGACCGCTGTTTAACGCGGCAGCTCAAAATCCTCTGCATCCACATCATACCCCGATGGTTCCCAGCGGATTGCCAGCAGCGCCAGTAGACCGGCCAGCGGGGCCAGGAAGATCACCCAGAACACGCCAGTGCCCAGCGCGGCAACCAGCACCGGGAAAAGAAACAGCGACACAGTCGAACTGCCGCGCATCAGCGTCTGGTTGAAGCCGACGCCCACGCCGCGCAGCGAAGTCGGGTAGCTCAGCGACGCAAAGGTCATGGTGTGCGAACCCGGCCCGAAGCCCTGACCAAACAGGAACAGCGCCAGCATGCCAATCGCCAGTGCGGCTTCCTGGCCGCCTTCCGGATGACCAATCAGCGCCAGCCCGAGCAGCGCCGCGCACTGACAGCCATAACCCGCCACCGACATCTTCCACGCCCCCAGACGCGGCACCAGTCGCACCGCCAGAATCCCGCCGACAAAGGCGAACAGCAGATTCAGCGCCAGCGACACCAGAATGGTGGTGAGCATCGACTGAGCAAAGAAGCTGGAGATTATCACTGGCAGACCAAACGCCACCGCGTTATAGGCAAACGACGAGGCGATAGAGGTGATGGTCGCCAGCAGCGTGCGACGGCGATAAACGCCCTGCAGCAGCGCGCCATAGTTGCGCCAGCTCGCTTTGCGCACCGGCGCGGCAGGCGTCAGCACGGCATCGGGTGCCACCTGCGCGTTGATGTTCCAGGCGCTGCGTAAAATCGCGGCGGCCCCTTTCAGATCGCCCTGATTAGCTGCCCATACTGGCGATTCACTCATGTAACGGCTGCGGATGGCGATGATAACAATCGCCGGAACGGCCCCAAAACCGAGGATCAGCCGCCAGAGCCAGTCGGTATGGCTTTCAGGCAGCACCGCATAAAGCAGCAGCACCAGCAGATAAGAGATACTGATCGCGGCGTACCAGGTCGGACACCACATCGCGACGCTGGCGGCTTTATTCCCCTTGCCGCGCAGCTTCGAAAACTCCGCCAGAAACGCCATCGCCACCGGCAGATCGATCCCGACGCCCAGCCCCATTACGAAGCGCGCGCCTGCCAGCACGTACTCATTCGGCGCAAACGCACAGGCGATAGCCGCTACCACGAAAAAGAACATATCGGCCATAAAGACCCGGTAACGGCCAATTTTGTCGGTGAGATAGCCGCCAATCAGCGCACCGATAATCGCCCCGAAAGTGATGGCCGAGGCGACCATGCCGGTGCCGGTTGGAGTGAGACTAAATTCGCGCGTAATGTCTTTGATGCCAAAGGCCAGCGCGCCCAGGTCGTAGGCGTCAAGGAACACGCCTCCCAGTGCAATCGCCACCACAATGCGGGCATTATTACGGGCGCTGTCGCCGCTGTTCACTAATCGGGAGACATCAGCTGCGCTGCGGATCCACTGCGTTTCGCCGTCGGGCGAACTCCCTGCTGTTGCCACATGGGCGGAAGAGGTCAGGTCGGACATGATGTTGTACGTCTTTTATTATAAAAACAGATTTTCGAGGATAGCCGTTTAGACGCCCAGACGTAAATTCATTTCGGTTATAGATAATAATTTTTTAATCCCAAATCGTTATCAATTTGCGATAAAGTCAGCTGCATCGACGCCGCGCCAGGCTACGCTTTTAAGGCAGATTATTTCCGCTGTACGCCTTGTCAGCCTCCCTTACAGCGGCAGGCGAGCAGCCTCAACGCTCGGGCGTTCGACGCCTTGCACGTCATCACGCGGAACATCATGTAAAACAACACACTGCGATAAGGAAAAGACCATGGTCAGAGTTCGGGGTTGGGTGGGAGTCAGCGCGTTGCTGCTCAGTATGGGGATGGCACAGGCGGCAGATCCGGTGCGGGTCGGCTCCAAAATTGATACCGAAGGATCACTGCTGGGCAACGTAATCCTTCAGGTGCTGGAAAAGCACGGCGTAAAAACCGTCAATAAAATCCAGCTCGGCACAACGCAGGTGGTACGCGGTGCCATCACGGCGGGCGAGCTCGATATCTACCCCGAATATACCGGCAACGGCGCATTCTTCTTCAACGATGAGAAAGACAGCGCCTGGAAGAATGCCGCCGCTGGCTACGAAAAGGTGAAGAAGCTGGATGCGGAGAAAAACCATCTGGTGTGGCTGACACCGGCTCCGGCCAATAACACCTGGACCATTGCCGTGCGTAAAGACCTGGCGGAGAAAAACCAGCTCACCTCGCTGGCCGATCTCAGCGCCTTTCTGAAAAAGGGCGGCACCTTCAAACTGGCCGCCTCAGCCGAATTTATCGAACGCAGCGATGCTTTACCGGCATTTGAAAAAGCCTACGGCTTTGACCTCAAGCAGGATCAGCTGCTGTCGCTGGCGGGCGGCGATACTGCTGTGACCATCAGCGCGGCGGCGCAGCAGACCTCTGGCGTCAACGCGGCGATGGCCTACGGTACCGACGGTCCGGTGGCGGCACTGGGTCTGCAGACGCTCAGCGATCCCAAAGGCGTTCAGCCGATTTACGCGCCGACGCCGGTGATCCGCGAATCAGTACTTAGAGCCTATCCGCAGATTGCCGACTGGCTGAAGCCAGTGTTCAGCGCGCTTGATGAGAAAACGCTGCAACAGCTCAACGCCAAAATTGCGGTCGACGGCCAGGACGCCAGCAGCGTAGCGACCGAGTGGCTGCAGCAGAAAAAGCTGCTGTAACCGATGCAGATATCGCGGGACGCGATACGCCGTCCGGCTCAGCAGCCGGTGGCATTGCTGCTGCTGACGCTGCTGAGCCTGGCGCTGGTGACCTTGCCGTTCCTTAACTTCGCCCCGAATCGTCTGGTGGCGGGTGAACCCCTGATGGGCTGGCAGATAAGCCGCTTCGGGCTGTTGCTGCTGCCGCTGGTGTCGCTGTGGCTGCTGCTGTGGCGTCAGCCCGGGCGCGTCACGCTGATGGTGGCGCTGCTGGCGGCTGAACTGATGCTGGCGGCGATCATCTGGCTCAGCGGTCATCAGGCGACGTTGCTGAGTCAGCAGGGCAGCCGTCTGGCGCGCACCAGCTTTGCCAGCGGCCTGTGGTGCAGCGGTGCGCTGATCCTGCTGCTGATCACCGATCAGGTGCGGCAGCTGACCCCGCATCGGCTGGCACAGCTGCTGCTTAATCTGCAGGTCTGGCTCCTGCCGCTGTTGCTGCTGTTCAGCGGTCAGCTCAGCGATCTCTCCCTGCTGAAAGAGTATGCCAACCGCCACGCGGTGTTTGATGCGGCGCTGAGCCGTCATCTTACGCTACTGGCCGGTACGGTCTTGCCTGCGTTAATGATTGCGCTGCCGCTGGGCGTCACGCTGTTCCGGCGGCCCGGCTGGCAGGGAAGTGTCTTCGGTGTACTGAATGTGATTCAGACGGTGCCGTCAGTGGCGCTGTTTGGTCTGCTGATTGCGCCACTGGCCGGTCTGGCTCAGCATTTTCCGTGGCTCGGTGACTGGGGTATCAGCGGCATTGGTATGGCCCCGGCGCTGATCGCCCTGGTGCTTTATGCCCTGTTGCCGCTGGTGCGCAGCGTGGTGGTGGGGCTGCAACAGGTGCCGCATGAGGTGCGCGAAAGTGCGCGCGGCACGGGCATGAGCGGCTGGCAGCAGTTTATCGCGGTGGACGTGCCGCTGGCGCTGCCGGTCTGGCTCGCGGGCCTGCGTGTCGTCGTGGTGCAGACGCTGGGCATGGCGGTAGTGGCGGCGCTGATTGGCGCGGGTGGCTTTGGGGCGATTATTTTCCAGGGGCTATTAAGCAGTGCGCTGGATTTGGTGTTGCTGGGCGTTATCCCGGTAATTGCACTGGCGGTCGTCATTGATGCGCTGTTCCGCCTGCTGATCTCACTGCTGGAGAGAAAAGATGATTGAGTTTGATGGCGTTTCCCGCGCCTTTAACGGTAAAGCAGCGGTAAAAGATCTGTCGCTGCAGGTGGCAAAAGGGGAATTCTGCGTACTGCTCGGCACCTCCGGCTCTGGCAAATCGACCGCCCTGAAAATGATCAACCGGCTGGTGGAGTTTGATAGCGGTGAGATCCGCTTCGCCGGTGAGTCGATTCGTCAGCTTGATGCCCGCACATTACGCCGACGCATGGGCTATGCCATTCAGTCGATTGGCCTGTTTCCGCACTGGACGGTGCGGAAGAATATCGCCACGGTGCCGGTCCTGCTGGGCTGGTCCAGAGCGCAGATCGATGAGCGCATCGCGGCGCTGCTGGCGCTGCTGAAACTTGACGCGCAGCTGTTGAATCGCTATCCGCATCAGCTCTCCGGCGGGCAGCAGCAGCGGGTAGGCGTGGCGCGGGCACTGGCAGCTGACCCGGAAGTGCTGCTGATGGATGAGCCGTTCGGCGCACTCGATCCGGTGACGCGCGGCGTGCTGCAGCAGGAGATGCTGCGTATTCATCGGCTGTCGGGCCGCACAATCGTGCTGGTGACGCATGACATCGACGAAGCGCTGACGCTGGCGGACCGCATCGTGCTGATGGATAACGGTGAAATTGTTCAGCAGGGCAGGCCGGCAGAGCTGCTGACCCAGCCAAAAAATGACTTTGTGCGCGACTTCTTTGGCCGCAGCGAAATGGGCGTCCGGCTGCTGTCGCTGGAGCAGGTCGGTAATGCCGTCCGGCGCGGTGAGTGGCTGGCGGGCGAACCGATCGCTGCGGCGCTGACGCTGCGGGATGCGCTGTCGCAGTTTATCGCCCGGCGCACCGATAAACTGCCGGTCGTTGACGATCAGCAGCAGCCGCTGGGCGTGCTCCACTTTGGCGACCTGCTGCAACTGCGCGAGGGCTTAACATGCGCAGGTTAAGGGATCCGCTGCTATGGCTGGTGCTGTTCTACGGCGCGCTGCTGACCCTGATGCCTTACAGCGGGCCGCTGTTTCACCGCTGGTTTCCCGAACTGACGCGGCCACTCTATCAGCAGGAGAGCTTCTGGCAGCTGACGCTGGCGCATCTGTTTCTGGTGGTCACCGCCAGCCTGCTGGCCATCGTTATCGGCATTGGCAGCGGTGTGCTGGTGACCCGGCGAGCGGGGCGCGCTTTCCGGCCGCTGATGGAAACTATCGTGGCGGCGGGGCAGACTATTCCGCCGGTAGCGGTGCTGGCGATTGCGGTGCCGGTGATGGGCTTTGGCGCAGGGCCGGCGGTAGTGGCGCTGCTGCTGTACGGATTACTGCCGATTTTACAGGGTACGCTGGCGGGCATTGATAGCGTACCCGCCAGCAGCCGGGAGATTGCCATCGGGGTCGGCATGAGTAGCTGGCAGCGGTTGTGGCAGATTGAACTGGCGCTGGCTGCACCGGTGATCATCGCCGGGATACGCACGTCGGTAATCATTAACATCGGCACCGCGGCTATCGCCTCGACGGTGGGCGCGAAAAGTCTGGGATCGCCGGTGATTATCGGCCTGAGCGGGTTTAATACAGCCTATGTAATTCAGGGAGCACTACTGGTGGCGCTGCTGGCAATAGTGAGCGATCGCCTGTTTGAACGCCTGCAGCGCTGGCTTAGCGTGAGTGAACAATAAGAGAGTATCCCACCAGCATCAGACCGCTGGTGCCGCCGAGAGCCATAATGAAAAACAGCGTGGCGAAAAAGGCTTTTTTGACATTCATGGATGAAACCTGAGCTTGTTAACAGTGAGGCGGGGATAATAGCGCGCGCAAGGCAGGAGGCAAAGTGCCCGGCGTGCGTTTTTGTTATCAGGCCGGTTCGTGTAACCGCACGCCATAGCCCTGTTCCTGCCAGTGTGACAGCTGCTCCTGCTGACGACGGGTCAGTTTTTTACCGGTAAAGACAAACATATTCATGCCGGGAAAGAGTTCAGGACGGGGAACATCCAGCGGTTCTGCCAGTACATCAATCCGCCAGCCATGCTGCGACAGACGCCAGCCTTCCAGCCAGATACGGGTCCGATCGTCAATGCCCCAGCCAATAATCAGCGCATCTTTACCCGATTTTTTGCGACTGGCGGTCAGACAGAATGCAACATAGTCGATCAGCAGACCATCAAGCAGACTGCACATGGTGCGGGCCGTGTTCTGATCCAGACTCAGCTTCTGGCGCACCGGCATGAAAACGTGATCAATCAGCGCATCAATCGGATGTTCGCGACCAATCGCGGCAATTTTGTTACGAAGTTTAGCAGGTCTGACGTGGCGCAGTACGCTAATCAGCTCATCCTGCAGGGTAGTCCAGCCATCGTGTGCATCAACATCGCCACCTTCCAGCAGTGCCTTCACTTTACCGACCGGCACGCCACTTTCAATCCAGCGCATAATCTCTTCGATGCGCTGCACATCCTCTTCGTCAAACTGACGATGTCCGCCTTCGGTACGTTGCGGCTTCAGTAAGCCATAACGACGCTGCCAGGCGCGCAGGGTGACTGGGTTTATGCCACAGCGCTCGGCGACGTCACCGATACTGTATAAGGTCATAAATTCCTCTTTCGATTGGTCTGAGTGCGATTACCATAACGAAGCAAACTAAGTTGTACAATACATTTCTCAATGTACAACTTGACTGATACGGCTTTTCCAGGCTACATCTCAAATAAGAGAATTATTCCCACAAGTGAGAAAATACCATGCCAGAGCTGAATACGGAGCAACGACTGGCGGTGCGGCTGGCGGAATTACGCCTGCAACGCGGCTGGTCTCTTGATGAACTGTCTGTCGCTACCGGCATCAGCCGCGCGACATTATCGCGCATTGAGCGAAGCGAGACCAGTCCCACGGCTGCACTGCTCAATCGTCTGTGTGTCGCATACGGCTTAACGATGTCGCGCCTGCTCAGTGAAGTGGAAGAAGTGTCCAGTCTGCTGGTCAGAAATGAGCAACAACCGGTGTGGCAGGATGACGCCAGCGGCTTTATCCGCCGGAATATTTCACCACCTGCACTTCATTTTAGATGCGAACTCGTAGAGGGCAAGTTACGGCCGGGTGCGCGTATTGATTATGATGCGCCACCCATTCAGGGGCTGGAGCAGCATATCTGGCTGCGCGAGGGGGGTCTCACTGTCACGATGGGGTCTCAGGTGTGGACGCTACAGCCCGGCGACTGCCTGCGGTTTCATCTGATCGGAAAATCGGCTTTTGAGGCGCACCTGACCGACGGCGCGCGTTACTTACTGGTGGTGGCGAAACCATGACGGATTACGCAACGCTCAGCGCGACCCAGGCGCAACAGCTGCTGGGTGAACTGACCGATGTTTTGCAGGGCTGCGTGGCAGACGGTGCCAGCGTCGGCTTTATTGATGCTGAAGATGATGAGGTGATGGTGCGATTCTGGCAGCAGCGGATCGCCAGCATCACCAGCGGTGACAGCGAATTACTGGTTGCGCGTCAGCATGGTCGTATCGTGGCCACGGTCATCCTCAGCCGCAGCGCCATGCCTAATGGCCGTCACCGCGCAGAGATCAGTAAACTGCTGGTGCATCCGCAGGCGCGCCGTCAGGGTATTGCCCGTGAACTGATGCAGCGTGCGGAGCGGCGAGCACGCGCGCAGGGCAAAAACCTGCTGGTGCTGGATACACGCAGCGGCGATGTCGCCAGCGACCTCTATCGCTCGCTGGGCTGGCAGGTAGCGGGGTCGATTCCCTGTTATGCCGAATCCATCGCAGGCGTGCTGGATGCCACCACCTATATGTACAAAGTGCTGGCGTAAAACACTGCCGTCGGACAATCGCTGAAATTTACGACACGGCACGAAAAATTCGGCGCGAAAGCTGACGCCGCCAGGATACTGTGTAAAAATACAGGCCATTTTTTCGGTGTGGTAACGCAAATCATGGCCCTGACAGCCGCAGTTAAAAGCCAGATAGCGCAGTGGTATAAAGCGCTTCAGCAGCAGGTGCCTGATTTTATTCCGCGAGCGCCGCAGCGCCAGATGATCGCCGAAGTGGCGAAATGTCTGGCGGGCGACGACGCGCGTCATCTGGCGGTCGAAGCGCCGACCGGCGTGGGCAAAACCCTCTCTTATCTGATTCCGGGCATCGCGGCCAGCCGCGCTCAGGAAAAGCAGCTGGTGATCAGCACCGCCAACGTGGCGCTGCAGGATCAAATCTTCACCAAAGATCTGCCGCTGTTGAAGAAAATTATCCCCGACCTCACTTTCACCGCCGCGTTTGGTCGCGGGCGCTATGTCTGTCCGCGCAATCTGGCGGCGATGGCGGCCGATGACGATCAGCAGGGCGATCTGCTGCTTTATCTGGACGATGACGCCGTCAGCAGCACCAAAGAAGAACAGACGCAGTGTGGTCGCTTGCAGAAATCGCTGGATCGCTACCAGTGGGATGGCCTGCGCGATCACAGCGAGGAGAACGTCAGCGACAGCCTGTGGCAGCGCCTCTCTACCGACAAAGCGAGCTGTCTGGGTTCGCACTGCCACTGGTATCGTGAATGTCCGTTCTTTGTGGCGCGGCGCGAAATCGAGCAGGTCGATGTGGTGGTGGCGAACCATGCGCTGGTGATGGCGGCAATGGAGAATGAGTCGGTGCTGCCGCCCGCTAAAAACCTGATGCTGGTACTGGATGAAGGACATCACCTGCCGGAAGTGGCCCGCGATGCGCTGGAGATGAGCGCCGATATCACACCGGGCTGGAGCAGCCTGCAGCTTGACCTGTTTATCAAGCTGGTTGAAAGCATCATGACGCAGATGCGGCCAAAATCGCCGCCGCCGCTGGCTAATCCTGAGCGGCTGAAAGCGCACTGCGATGAACTGCGCGAACTGCTGACCATCACCGCGCAGGCGCTGAATCCGCTGCTGCCGCCCAATAACCAGCCGGGCGAGTTTCGTTTTGTGCTGGGTGCGCTGCCGCAGGAGCTGCTGGATCTCTGCGCCCGGCTGTTCAGACTCAGCGACGCCCTGCGGGGACTGAGCGAAGGCCTGATTAATGCGCTCAGCGAGCAGACCGGCAAGGTCGATATGGTGCGACTGCATCGCAATCTGCTGCAGCTCAACCGGCAGTTTGGCTGGTTCGAATCGATCAGCAAACTCTGGCGGCTGGCGGCGATGGAAAAAGCCTCTGGCGCACCGGTATCGAAGTGGATTACCCGCGAGCTGCGCGAAGGTCAGGCGCATCTGCTGTTTCACTGCGCCGGCATCCGCGTCAGCGATCAGCTGGAGAAGATGCTGTGGCGCAAAATTCCGCATGTGGTAGTCACCTCCGCCACACTGCGGTCGCTCAACAGTTTCAATCGCCTGCAGGAGATGTCGGGGCTCAGCGAAAAAGCGGGTGACCGCTTTGTGGCCCTCGACTCACCGTTTAACCATGTGGCGCAGGGCAAGCTGATAATCCCGCAGATGCGCCTTGAGCCGCTGATGACGCACGAAGCGGAGCACATCGCCGAGATGGCCGGTTTTTTCCGTCAGCAGATGGCGGAGAAGAAGCATAAGGGCGTACTGGTGCTGTTTGCCAGCAACCGGGCGATGCAGCAGTTTGTGGCCTGTCTGCCCGATCTGCGGCTCTCAATGCTGGTGCAGGGCGATCAGCCGCGCAGCCGCCTGGTGGATCTGCACCGTCAGCGCGTTACCAAAGGTGACACCAGCATTCTGATTGGCCTGCAGTCGTTTGCTGAAGGGCTGGATCTCAAAGGCGATTTGCTGAGTCAGGTGCATATCCACAAAATCGCTTTTCCCCCGGTGGACAGTCCGGTAATTTTGACCGAAGGCGAATGGCTGAAAAGCCTGAAGCGCTATCCGTTTGAGGTGCAGAGTTTACCCAGCGCCTCATTTACCCTGATTCAACAGGTCGGACGCCTGATTCGCAGCCATCAATGCTATGGCGAAATCGTGATTTACGACCGCCGCCTGCTGAGCAAAGCCTACGGCAGCCGGTTGTTAGCCGCGCTGCCGATCTTCCCGATTGAGCAGCCGGAAACGCCAGAGCCGGCAGCGATACCGGCCACCGTGGTGCCAAAGCACACCGTGCGTAAACGCCGTCCCACGCGGCGCTGAGCCGCGCACTTAACCGGAAGCGAGTGATGGAACTGAATAAAATCATTAAAGAGGTGGGTCGCGGTAAAAATCATGCCCGCGATATCGACTTTGATACTGCCGTGTCGCTTTATGGCGCGATGCTGGCGGGCGAAGTGCCGGATCTGGAGCTGGGCGCTATTCTGATTGCGTTGCGTATTAAAGGCGAAGGTGAAGCCGAAATGCGCGGCTTTTATCAGGCGATGCAGGCGCAGATGATGCAGCTGCATGCGCCGGAAAACCGCCTGATGCCGGTGGTGATCCCCAGCTACAACGGCGCACGCCGCCAGGGGAATCTGACGCCGTTGCTGGCGCTGCTGCTGGTGAAACTTGGCTTCCCGGTGCTGGTACACGGCGTCAGCGACGACGCGACACGCATTACCAGTGAAGCGGTGTTTGCCGCGCTGGGTATTGCCCCCGTCACCACCGCGGAGGCGGCGCAGGCAAAACTCGATCAGGGCCTGGCATTTATCACCATCGATCATCTCTGCCCGCCAATGGCGAAACAGCTGTCGCTGCGCTGGCGGATGGGCGTGCGTAACAGTGCCCACACGCTGGCAAAACTGGCTACGCCGTTTGCGGAGCGTGCAGCGCTGCGGCTGTCGAGCGTCTCGCATCCTGAATATGTACCGCGTGTGGCGAAATTCTTCAGCGACATCGATGCGCCTGCGATACTGCTCAATGGCACTGAAGGGGAAGTCTATGCGAATCCCCAGCGCTGTCCGGCGATCAATATGATTCAGGGCGCAGGCGCGGAAACGGAAGTGTGGGTGGAGCGTCAGCCGGAAGTGGCGGTAGAACTGCCAGCAGACAAGACGGCAGAAGTGACTGCGCGATGGATTGAAGAAGTACTGAATCAGCAGCGCCCGGTGCCTGCGTCACTGCGACTGCAGCTCGCCTGCTGCCTGCGCGCCAGCGGCCAGTGCGACTCGCTGGCAGCGGCAGAGCAGCAGATCTTCGCCGCCGGGTACTGACTCAGGCTACCGGCAGCGCCTGTTCAACCAGGTTCTGCCAGAAACGGATGCCGATCGGCAGCAGCCCGTCGTTGAAATCATAGCGGGCGTTGTGCAGCGGCGCGGAAGGCGTGTCGCCGTCTGCGCCCAGCCAGAAGTACGCGCCGGGACAGGCTTCCATCATGCAGGCAAAATCTTCTGACGCCATCGACGGATTAACCTGCCAGTGAACCTGTTCAGCACCCAGTGTTGAGAGCGCCACCTCGCGCACCCGCTCAGCCGGGGCCACATGGTTGGCGGTGACCGGATAGCCCGGCAGCCACTCAATCTCACCGCTCACGCCAAACGGACGCGGCAGTGTCCCGACAAACTCATCAATCAGTCCGCGCACTTTTTCGCGCACGCTGGTCTGCAGGCAGCGCACCGTGCCGCGTAAAACAATCTGCTCCGGGATGACGTTAATCGCTTCACCTCCGTGAATCTGCGTCACGCTGACCACGGCTGACGCCAGCGGCGAGAGCCGGCGTGACGGAATGGTCTGCAGCGCCAGAATCAGCTCGGCCGCCACCACCATTGGGTCGGCACCGCTTTCCGGCATCGCCGCGTGGCAGCTTTTGCCGTGCAGCGTAATTTCAAACGAATCCAGCGACGCCATCATCGCGCCAGGGTTGACCGCCAGCGAACCCAGCGGCAGTCCCGGCCAGTTGTGCATGGCGTAGATCGCATCCATCGGAAAGCGCTGGAACAGCCCCTCTTCCACCATTTTGCGTGCCCCGCCCAGATTCTCTTCGGCAGGCTGAAAGATGAAATGCACCGTGCCGCTGAACTGACGTGTGGCGGCCAGCTGTCGGGCGGCAGCCAGCAGAATAGCGCTGTGACCATCGTGTCCACAGGCGTGCATCACGCCTGGCGTCGCAGAACGCCACTCAGCATCACCTTTTTCCGTTATCGGCAGCGCATCCATATCTGCACGCAGCCCGATAACCGGGCCGGGACCGTTTTCCAGGGTGCCGATGACGCCGGTGCCCGCCAGGCCACGAAATACCTGCAATCCCGCCCGCGCTAACTCTTCCGCAATAAACTGGCTGGTTTGCTGTTCCTGGTAACCTAATTCGGGGTGGCGATGAAACTCACGACGCCAGCGCAGGGCATCTTCAAGCAGGGCAGGGGAAAGGGTCATGCAGAGTCGCGCTCCATACAGAATGAGAAGATTTCACTTTAGTGGTCGGGTGATGCGGCGTCTATCGCCGTCAGGACTAAATGTGGCTATAGGCTAAATCAAAATGGAATAAGTAATAAGGAAGTGATGTGCGGGCAGGGTGTAAGAAGGGAATAAGGCGTTGAAAAGGGGGTAAGCTGCTGCTCACCCCCCTGCAACGTCTTACTTCTGCATGGGCAGGTTCAGGCCGTGCTCTGCCGCGCACTGCTGTGCCAGATCATAACCCGCATCGGCATGACGCATCACACCGGTGGCCGGGTCGTTCCACAATACGCGACCCAGACGCGCATCAGCCTCTTTGCTGCCGTCACAGACAATCACCACACCCGAGTGCTGTGAGAAGCCCATGCCGACGCCGCCGCCATGATGCAGGCTGACCCAGGTTGCGCCGCCTGCGGTATTCAGCAGGGCGTTGAGCAGCGGCCAGTCAGAGACCGCATCCGATCCATCTTTCATCGCTTCGGTCTCACGGTTAGGAGAGGCGACCGAGCCGCAGTCAAGATGGTCGCGGCCAATCACGACCGGCGCTTTCAGCTCGCCGTTGCGGACCATTTCGTTGAACGCCAGACCGGCAAGATGCCGTTCACCCAGTCCCAGCCAGCAGATACGGGCAGGCAGGCCCTGGAAGGCGATGCGCTCCTGCGCCATATCCAGCCAGCGATGCAGCGTTTTATGGTGCGGGAACAGCTCTTTGAGTTTGGCGTCGGTCTTGTAGATATCTTCCGGATCGCCCGAGAGCGCGACCCAGCGGAACGGGCCTTTGCCTTCGCAGAACAGCGGACGGATATAGGCCGGCACAAATCCAGGGAAATCGAACGCGTTGCTGACACCCTCGTCCAGCGCGACCTGACGAATGTTGTTGCCGTAATCCACGGTCGGGATGCCCATATGACAGAAGTCGAGCATCGCCTGGACATGAACCGCCATAGAAGCACGGGCTGCTTTCTCAACGGCTTTCGGCTGTGAGACGCGCTCCTGCTGCCAGCGCGCCAGATCCCAGCCAATCGGCAGGTAGCCATTAATCGGGTCGTGCGCCGATGTCTGGTCGGTTACGATATCCGGCTTCGGCCCGCCCGCCTGGGCGCGCTTCACCAGCTCCGGCAGGATCTCAGCGGCATTGCCCAGCAGGCCGACCGAAATCGCTTTTTTGGCGGCGGTGGCTTCGCTGATTAACGCCAGCGCTTCATCCAGCGTGGTGGCTTTGTAATCCACGTAACGGGTACGCAGACGGAAATCGATGCGTGACTCCTGGCACTCAATCGCCAGCACACAGGCCCCGGCCAGTACACCCGCCAGCGGTTGTGCGCCGCCCATGCCGCCCAGCCCGGCGGTGAGGATCCAGCGTCCGCTGAGGTCGTTGTTGTAGTGCTGACGGCCCGCTTCCACGAAGGTTTCATAGGTGCCCTGCACGATGCCCTGCGCACCAATATAAATCCAGGAACCGGCGGTCATCTGGCCGTACATCATCAGACCCGCTTTATCCAGCTCATGGAAGTGATCCCAGGTCGCCCAGTGCGGCACCAGGTTGGAGTTCGCCAGCAGCACGCGCGGCGCATCCGCGTGGGTGCGGAAGATGCCGACCGGCTTGCCGCTCTGGATCAGCAGCGTCTCATCCGGCTGCAGCGCCCGCAGCGAACGCAGGATCTGCTCGAAGCATTCCCAGTTGCGTGCCGCCTTACCGATGCCGCCGTACACCACCAGATCTTCCGGACGTTCGGCGACATCGGGATCGAGGTTGTTCTGAATCATGCGGTAAGCCGCTTCAATCAGCCAGTTGGCGCAGTGCAGCGTAGTACCGTGTGGTGCACGAATCTCACGTGCCACAGCCTGAGAAAGAGTTTCGCTCATGAAGGATTCCTTAATTCAAGAAGTTGGGCGCATGCTCGGCAGCAGCGCGGTCAATGCCTGAGGCCAGTCAGCGCGACTTGCCCACTGACGCATTGCCTCGATATCGGGCGCCAGCAGACGATCTTCCTCAAGGAAGGCGACCTGCTCGCGGATGGTGTCGATGGCCTGCTCAATCAGCGTGGAGCTTTTGAGTGGCCGGTTAAATTCGATGCCCTGCGCGGCGGCCATCGCCTCGATGCCCACTACGGCGGCGCTGTTAAAGCACATGCTGCCGAGACGGCGGGCGGCGTAAGTTGCCATGGAGACGTGATCTTCCTGATTCGCAGAGGTGGGCAGACTGTCGACGCTGCCCGGATGAGCCAGCGATTTGTTCTCAGAAGCCAGCGCGGCGGCGGTGACCTGGGCGATCATAAAGCCGGAGTTTACGCCGCCGTCACGCACCAGGAAGGGAGGCAGACCGGATAAGCCGCTGTCCAGCAGCAGCGCCAGTCGCCGTTCCGAGATGGCACCCACTTCGGCAATTGCCAGCGCCAGGATGTCAGCGGCAAAAGCCACCGGCTCAGCGTGGAAGTTGCCGCCGGAGATCACATCGCCGCTGTCGCTGAATACCAGCGGGTTGTCCGAGGCGGCGTTCGCTTCGATTTCCAGAATCCGCGCCGCGTGGCTGACGTTATCCAGGCAGGCGCCCATTACCTGGGGCACGCAGCGGATGGAGTAGGGGTCCTGAACGCGGCCGCAATGGGTATGCGACTGCAGAATTTCACTGCCCTCAATCAGGGTGCTGACGGCTGCCGCGACGGCAATCTGGCCCTGCTGGCCGCGCGCCTTATGGATGCGGGCATCGAACGGTTTCAGCGAGCCTTTGATCGCCTCCAGCGACAGCGCACCGGCCATCAGACCGGCGGCAAACAGGTTTTCACCCTCAAACAGTCCACGCAGCGCCAGCGCAGTCGAAACCTGGGTGCCGTTGAGCAGCGCCAGGCCCTCTTTCGGACCGAGCACAAACGGCGACAGGCCCACGCTTGCCAGTCCCTCGGTTGCCGGGATCAGCGTGCCATTGACCCGCACCTGACCTTCGCCCAGCAGCATCAGCGACATGTGCGCCAGCGGTGCCAGATCGCCAGAGGCGCCGACCGAGCCTTTTTCCGGAATGCAGGGCATGACGCCCGCGTTGAACAGCGCCAGCAGCGCTTCAACCAGTTCGATACGCACGCCAGAGTGACCGCGCGCCAGGCTGATGATTTTGGTGGCGACCACCAGACGGGTGACATTGTCGGGCAGCAGATCGCCCAGACCCACGCTGTGTGACAGCACCAGATTGCGCTGCAGATCCGCCAGCCGGCTGGCCGGGATTTGCGTCTGTGCCAGCTTGCCAAAACCGGTATTAATGCCATACACCACGTTGCCGGAGGCGACAATCGTCTCCACGGTCTGCTGCGCCGCCGCAATCGCCTGATGCGCACTTTCATCGAGACTCAGCGTGACGTTACCCTGATAGATAGCGCGTAATGTAGCGAGGTCCACCTCGCCGGGCACCAGGCGCAATGCCTGAAACGAACCTGACATAGTCTACTCCTGTCTATACAAGTATGCTGGCAAGGCTAAGCTGCTTTCCATGCCCTGAACCAGCGGAATAATGCGAGTGAAACATAAGCGTTAATTCTTGTCTATGCTTGTCTATACAATCAAACAGACTAAGCAAGTGCCGTGCCAGACCGATCACAAAAATCGAATGTCCACCCGGCGCGGGTCGCGGGTTAAACGCGACGGAGCGAGTGCACCATCAGGATGCGCAGACTGCACCAGTGGGGCACGGCGTGCGCTACTGGATGTATATACATTCACGCAGTGAGACAGTAAACTTAAGGGACTTTCAGCATAAGGAACAGCAAATGGTCGAGCATACGGCACTGGCACAACTGGCGGCGGCAATGAGCGATGAACCCGCCCCGATCTATCAGCGGGTGAAGCAGGCCATCGTCAGCCAGATTCGTGAAGGGTTGTGGAAAGCGAATCAGCGTGTGCCATCAGAAAGTGAACTGGTGAATGAGCTGGGCGTCAGCCGCATGACCATTAACCGGGCGCTGCGCGAACTGACCAGCGAAGGTTTTCTGGTGCGGATGCAGGGCGTCGGCACCTTTGTAGCGGAGATGAAAGGCTATACCGCTATGCTGGAGGTGCATAACATCGCCGATGAGATCGCTCAGCGCGGTCATCAGCACAGCTGTAAAATTCTCGCCATCGGTCAGGACAAAGCCGATCCTGAGCAGGCCGCCGTGCTGGGGCTCACCACCGGACAGACGCTCTACCATTCGCTGATTGTGCATTACGAAAATGATCTGCCGGTGCAGCTTGAGGACCGTCTGGTCAATCCGCTGGTCGCGCCCGACTACCTGACGCAGGATTATCAGCAGATGACGCCCTATACCTATCTGATGCGGGTCGCGCCGCTGACGGCAGGTGAGCATATTGTTGAAGCGGTGCTGCCCGATGCGCGTCAGCGTAAACATCTGTCGCTGGATGAACACGAACCCTGCCTGCTGATTCGCCGTCAGACCTGGAGCGA